>Ga0116152_10000594_pt1 | contig 29495 bp, 27 predicted proteins | sample AD_UKC119_MetaG_FD_89894 | JGI IMG/M metagenome (GOLD analysis project Ga0116152, IMG submission 89894) | Active sludge microbial communities of municipal wastewater-treating anaerobic digesters from Hong Kong - AD_UKC119_MetaG | ecosystem: Engineered > Bioreactor > Anaerobic > Digestate... | reverse complement strand
TCTCGTCACAAGCGGTCCAGGGGCCACAAATGCCGTTACAGGATTAACGGATGCGTTGCTAGATTCTATTCCACTTGTTTGCATCACAGGGCAAGTTCCAACTTTCTTGATTGGGAATGATGCGTTTCAGGAAGCTGACACAACTGGCATTACCCGCCCCTGCACCAAACACAATTATCTTGTTAAAGACGTCAATAATTTGTCGAATATTCTGCACGAAGCTTTTCACGTTTCGAACACAGGACGCCCAGGTCCTGTTGTGATTGATCTTCCGAAAGACGTTCAGTTTGCTGAAGGTGATTATATTCCCAAAGCCAAAGCGGTGACCCATATGTATCACCCGCAAACAGAACCAGATATGAGTGCGATAGAAGCCGCTGTTGAACTGATTGCCAATGCTAAAAAACCTATTTTTTATACAGGCGGCGGCGTCATCAATGCAGGCCCTAAAGCCAGCAAAGATTTAACCACGTTTGCAAAAATGACGGGCTATCCTGTGACAAGCACGTTGATGGGATTGGGTGCTTTTTCTGCACATGAAGATCAATGGTTGGGTATGTTGGGAATGCACGGCACCTATGAAGCCAATATGGCGATGCATGATTGTGATGTCATGATTAACATTGGTGCCCGGTTTGATGACCGCGTGACAGGTGACATTAAAAAATTCTCGCCCAAGTCAAAAAAGATTCATATTGATATCGACCCTAGCTCTATCAACAAAATTATAAATGTTGATGTTCCCATCATTGCAGATGCGGGTAAAGCCATTGAAGCAATGATGGTTGTCTGGAAAGATAAAAAGTATAAAGCAGACCAAGAGGAATTGAATAAATGGTGGGCGCAAATTGATGAATGGCGCGCCGTAAACTGCTTAAAATATAAGCATAGTAAAAGTATTATTAAACCTCAATACGCTTTAGAGCGTTTGCGTCACCATTTATCAAAGCAAAAAAAGGAAGTGTTTATTACAACAGAGGTAGGGCAGCACCAAATGTGGGCAGCGCAATTCTTACCGTTTGATAGACCCAATCACTGGATGACCTCTGGCGGACTAGGCACGATGGGTTATGGTCTTCCTGCAGCGATAGGAACACAGTTAGGCAACCCTAATGGTTTGGTCATTGATGTCGCGGGTGAAGCTTCCATTCTGATGAATATTCAAGAAATGAGTACGGCAGTGCAGTATAACTTGCCCGTTAAAATTTTCATTCTGAACAATCAATGGATGGGGATGGTTCGCCAGTGGCAAGAGCTGTTGCATGGAGAACGTTATTCCCACAGTTATACGGATAGTTTACCAGACTTTGTAAAATTAGCAGAAGCCTATGGCGGAATTGGTCTGCGCGCCGATAAACCTGAAGAACTTGATGATGTTATCGAACAAATGTTACAAACCGATAAAGTAACCATAGTAGATGTAAGAACATGTCAGAGTGAGAATTGTTTTCCCATGATTCCTTCTGGTAAAGCACATAACGAAATGATTTTGTCTGCAGATGCAGATAAATTTGATAAGAAGTTGGTATAAAATGGTTATTAAGAAGAAAAAAATCCTTAGTGTTTATGGCGTAGGTCCTGGGGAACGCCCTATTGAAAGGCATACATTGTCCGTTCTGGTCGATAATGAACCTGGTGTTTTGGCACGAGTCATCGGCCTGTTTGCGGGTCGTGGTTATAATATTGAAAGCCTAACTGTAGCAGAAGTTAGCAAAAAACTAAACCAGTCGCGGATGACTATTGTAGCATTGGGGACGTCTGAAGTTATCGCACAGATTATTAATCAACTTGCACGTCTTGTCCCTGTTCACAAAGTAACAGACCTTACTGAAGAAGGTCCTCATGTAGAGCGCGAGCTTGCGCTTATCAAAGTTGCAGGAACAGGGGAACATCGGATTGAAGCTTTACGAATTGCAGAAATTTTTCGCGCTCAGGTTGTTGATTCCACAACCGAATCTTTTGTATTTCAAGTAACTGGTTCTCCTGAAAAAGTTGACGCCTTTTTAGAATTGATGGTGCCTTTGGGAATGCTAAACATCAGCCGTACAGGGCCTGCCGCTATCTCTCGCGGCAAAGAAAAATTTTAGAACACAATAATATTCAAGGAAATAACCATGCGCCTTTTATTCATGACTCTTCTCTCTCTTTTGTTGGTTGGCTGTGTAACCCAAGATCAAGCAGATGTTAAAATGGCTAATGGATGTATTGCGGGAGTAAATGCATTAATTTCAACTAATGGGAAAAAGATAGACACTATTAAAGCTCAACGCTATGCGAATGAGACATCGAGCGATGGCACGTTCAGACGCGTAACCATCGAAGCTGTTGAGAAAGATGGTTGGTTAGAATTAGATAAACAATATAGTTGTTTGTTTGAACAGCAATGGGGACCATTTAAAATGAGCCACAGCGCATTGCTGATGCAAGTCAGTATTGATGATGAAATCATCGGTAAAAAGGACGGTAAAATACTAGGAAGTATTGAAGATTTTTCAAAACTTTCTGCAGCTGTTGCTGATGCTTTAAGGCAATAACCAAAAGCAACAAAAAAGAAATAATTATTCAAGAAAAATACTTATTTTTCCTTGCATTCCTGCAGAATTGATGGTTTTTTACTACAACTTCAAGACATGATTTATAAGGATATTACAAAATGGCCAAATCAAATGTAGCAAAACTGCACCCCAAAGAACCTAAGCAGGCAACTTCTATGCGTGTTTATTACGATAGTGATTGCGATGTAAACCTGATTAAAAACAAAAAGGTTGTGATTATTGGTTATGGATCACAGGGACATGCTCATGCTGCAAACTTGAGAGATAGCGGAGCAAGGGACGTTCGCATAGCTCTACGTGCAGACAGCTCGACCAATAAAAAAGCACAGGCTGCTGGATTTGAAACCATGGAAGTTTCCGATGCTGCGAAGTGGGCCGATGTTATGATGATGGCGACACCTGATGAGTTACAACGCGATATTTATTACAACCACCTTCATGATAACATGAAAGAAGGCGCGGCATTAATGTTCGCCCATGGTTTAAATATCCATTTCAATTTAATTGAACCCCGTCCCGATCTTGATATTTTGATGGTCGCACCGAAAGGTCCTGGCCATACTGTCCGCGGAGAATACCAAAAAGGTGGCGGAGTGCCTTGTTTGATTGCTGTTCACCAAAACGCGACTGGCAACGCACAGGATGTTGGCTTGTCTTATGCTTCTGCAATTGGTGGCGGGCGTTCTGGCATCATCGAAACATCTTTCCGCGAAGAATGCGAAACCGATTTGTTCGGTGAACAAGTTGTTCTTTGTGGCGGCCTTTGCGAACTTATCAAGAATGGTTTTGAAACATTGGTTGAAGCAGGATATGCGCCTGAAATGGCTTATTTTGAATGTATGCATGAGGTTAAATTAATCGTTGATCTTCTTTATGAAGGCGGTATGGCAAATATGCGATACTCCATTTCTAATACAGCGGAGTATGGCGACTATGTCACTGGTCCACGTATTGTGACAGATGAAACAAAAGCCGAAATGAAACGTGTCCTTGATGATATTCAATCTGGTCGTTTTGTGCGTGACTGGATGAGTGAGTGTAAAGCAGGACAACCAAGCTTTAAAGCTACGCGTCGCCGAAATGCAGAACACCCGATCGAAGAAGTCGGTGAGCGTTTGCGTGCCATGATGCCCTGGATTGGCAAAAACCAATTGGTTGACAAAACAAAAAATTAATACTTAGTTTTACCCCGCTTTCAAACGGGACGTATAATATTTTTTCTGTGGTGGGAAGAAATAAAGGCGGCGCTTCATGAAATGAATGAAGCGCCGTTTTTTAACCATTAACCTTGGCATAAAATTGCGTATCTTCTAAAATGTAACTGGCATGGATATATTCGGCATCTATGCTTGTTTTTGCAATTGACAAGCCTGTTACATTTCCGCCGTCATCAAAATCTGCCAAAATTTCTAAACTTTCTTCAGAATAAGTAACCACAGTCACACTCGCCGCAAGATTAGTTGAACGTCCTTCAATGGTAACTTCAGGATTATCTTCTGGTAATCCAATTTTTACATCTACCTTCTTTCCTCGCCCATAAAGATAATCAAGATAATTTTGCAAATGTTTTAAAAGCTTTTGGGCTTGCTGCAATTTATCGACCGCTTCTTGCGAGATACCCACTTCGTCAACCAACTGTTGCTGCTGAAGGTTTAGATCATCAATTTTGGAGGAATTGTTTAACTGAATTGCTATATCCTGTCGGCTTGATGCCAACTGGACATGTGTTACATTGGTCTCTACCGACCGATATGTCGCGAGTACTTGCTGCATAATAATTTCCCAGTATCCTTCTGGTTTCTTTTATTCTAAAGCCAGTATATCATATTTTCGGTTAATCAATAGTTTCAAAAAGACTTATCAATCAAAAACAAAGGTCCTGATGCCCAAACAAGAAAATATCATTAAAGGCATGATTGCAGGACTGGCCGCATTTTTCATGCTCGCTGTTATGAATGTGTTTGCCAAAATTTTGAGTGAACAGCATCATGTTGTAGAAATTGCGTTTTATAGAAATCTAATTGCCTCGGTTCCCTTTCTCTTCATGATTTTTGTCATGAAAAAGCGCGAAATTGTAAAAATTAACCAACGTCCTAAAGGTATTATTGCTCGCGCTGTCATTGGAACGATAAGCCTAACCGTCACTTTTGCTGCCTTTGCTGCCATGCCGATGGCAGATACAACAGCGTTTCTTTACATCCTCTTTGCTCATCCCTATTTTAGGTTTTTTCTTTTTAGGTGAGAAAGTTGGAATTTATAGGTGGAGTGCTGTTATTGTGGGATTCCTGGGCGTTATAATCATGCTAAGCCCCAGTGGTAATGTTAATATTATGGGTGTAATACTTGCTCTTAGCGCAGCTTCAATGCATGCGGTTCTACAAACAATTTTGCGATATTTAGGAAAAACAGAAAAACCTGAAACGATCACCTTTTATTTTGTTGCCATTGGAACGATCGTAGCTGCTCTTCCTCTGCCCTTTGTCGCTCACGCCCCTACAATGCAGGAAATTCCCTTGTTTTTAGGCGTAGGTCTCAGTGGGCTACTTGCTCAATATCTACTCTCGATCGCTTTTGGCAATGCACCAGCCGCTGTGATTACAGTCTTCAATTATTCTGGCATTATCTGGGCCACAACTTTTGGATGGTTTATTTGGAATGACTGGCCCGCCTACACTATCTGGATCGGTGGCAGTATCGTGATCGCGTCTAATATTTTCATGATTTACCGCGAAAGCCGTAAAAGAAAAATTACTGGGGATAGAATACGAGCAAAATTATAGATAAACTTAATCTAAACGTAGCCCATTTTCATCAAAAACGCCTATTTTCTTATGGGTATACCAATCTTCCAAAAAGAAACTACCATTTGGTTTTATTTCCGTAATCCCATAGACATGATCTACTGTCGTCATGACACGGCGCTTATCCAAACCTGACAACCTGTAGAAATTCGGACCAACGACCAAAATGGGTAATTTTTCACGGCCGACTTTTTGGTCCCTGATAATATCCGCCTTATAGAACCCTTTGATTAAATCCATCCCTGATTCCTGAACGGTCCAATCTTCTACATACCAATTCGTATCTTCCCATTGAGGGATTTGGAGTTCTCTTGTATTTTCTAAGTAAGGCTGAAATTCTTGCGCGGTTATGGGTTTTTGAGCGCACCCAACCATACCAAAAGCAGAAAAACCAAGTAGAAACAATATGTTAATATTTTTAATCATACGAAAAACCCATAAATCTCAATACATTCTTAACGAATATGATGATATACTAAAATAATGATTAGTGCCATTAATACTGCATTATCGGGTCTTTTGGGGGCATCCAAACAAGTGGAGAGCAGTGCTGCGCGCATTGCCACGGAACCTACCGCTGAAAATCTCGTCGAAGATATTGTTGATATCAAAGTGGCTGAAACAAGTTATAAGGCAAATCTAAAGGTGATTCAGGTCGCTGATGATTTAACCGAGGAGTTGTTAAACAGTTTTGACAGAACCGTTTAAGGCATAGACTAAAGTTAATATGAGATTTAGATATAATATTTAAATTTCATTAGGGGCAAAAAATTGATGGGGTTTTTAAAAAGTAGTAAGGGCTTTACGTTGCTTGAGATTACAATGGGTATCTTAATAGCGAGCTTACTCCTGCTTCCTGCTATTAAACTTTACAATATAACTCGTGAAAAAAATAATCTCCTCGAAACCAAAGGAAATATGATTTCTATTGCAAGAGCTATCAATATATTTGTTAGCGAAAATAATAGATACCCTATTCCTTCAAACTTGTTGTTATCGCAAAATGATGCGGGATTTGGCGTAGAAGGACCCGCCCCATCAGGTCCAACCATTCCTGCTTCCCTACCTGCCATTCCTGTTTGCCCAGACATGACGCTTGGCATGTGTATTACAGGGTCCGCTACTCCTACATTGATCGGAGCTGTTCCATTCGATGTTTTGCAGATCGGTCCTAAAAAATCTTTAGATATGTGGAGCAATAAAATTTTTTATGCTGTTACTGCTTCTCAAACGGATGTCACCACCTACACTCAAACTGGCGGAGGGGAGATTGATTTTACAGCTCTTGATTCTTTCACAGGTGCTGTTATCCCCCTAACCGTGGCTGCCGCGACTGGTGATAGCTATACAGATTTTGATATGATTTTGATTTCCACTGGCCCTACTGGTAAAGGCGGTTATACCGCTGACGGAGTACTAATTGAACCTTGCATAACTGTTGGAAACCCTGAAAATGAAGATGAGAACTGTGATTTTTTAGATGATGTTTTTATGATTGATAAAAATAAAAGATCTGACCCAGACACGCCCTTCGGCCCACCTTACACGGGAACAATGAACCCAAATGATAATGGAACAAGAAACCTAACCTCAGGACCTAATTTTTATGATGATATTACTTATGAGCAAGAATCCGTACCAACTGATTATTGGAATGAGAACCAAAGTCGAAACCAAACTATTGTGTCCAATGTCACGCGCGTAGGCATTGGAACAAACAATCCTGCAAATGAAGTCCATGTTATAGGTGATCTAACCGTTTCTGGAGGAAATCAATTAAGAACAGTGATGGTTTGCAATCCTGGTTCATCAAATTGCCTAGAACCTAAATATGTTGCAGGTTTTGAGAATTCAATGAATTGCAACACAAATATATTACCTGGTTTGGAGCCTGTTATTGGATTTGATAACGAATCAGTCGTTTGTGGATCAACTGCCGATACCTCTGGAGCGCCCATTTTAGGAACGGATACATTTAAATTTACAAGCAACATCGTGGCAACCTCTTGTGCCGCTGGCCAAGTCATGCAAGGCATGAATGCAAGCGGTAACCCAATATGTGTTGTGCCTTAAAATATTTTGTGTGTTGGAAAGACATTAACAGAAAGTCAAAGAGATGAAAAAATATATCGAAAACAATAACTTTCAAAACGGTTTTACTTTAGTTGAAATATCGATTTCAATTGTAATTCTTGGCATGATGTTAGCTACTGCGGCACCTCTTTACAAAAAATATCAACAAAATAAGAAAATTGAACGCTCAGAACTGTCTTTACTCTTGGCTTCTAATGCCGTAGGCGGTTTCAAATCTATATATGGAAGATATCCTTGCCCCGCACCTTCCAATGCCGTTCCTGGTTCCGCTAATTATGGCTATGAAGATTGCACAGCCACCCCACCTGGGATAAGAACAGCAGTTAGCGTCCGCACCCCTGCTCTTGCCAATCCCAATATTCTTATTGGTACGCTACCTTTTAGAACTTTAAATCTGCAAGAGTCAGATATCTATGATGGTTACAAGAACAGGTTAACCTATGCCGTTACACAAAGCCAGACCGTAGACACAACATACGACTCTGCTTTAGGAGGCATCTCTCTGGTAGATAGGAATAGTGGCAGCATTATAACTCCTTCAGATTCTGGACATTTTGTTATTATTAGTAATGGTGAGAATGATGAAGGGGCCTTTAGTTACGATGGAATTAGAAAGGGTGCATGTGCCAATGCTTTGGCAAAAGATAATGAAAACTGTAACGATGATGCTGTTTTTAGAGTTAGTCAAATTGAACAAGATTTTGATGATAGAGCTGTTTACTCTACGTCCATAGATGTGACACCCTGGCAGTATGGGAACATTACCTCTGGCCCCTTGCAAAATGATAATGATATCTTCTTAAGACGAGGAGATCGTATTGTTCTTGGACAAACAGGCCTGATCACAGATCCCACCTTAATAACATCAGAAACATTTGAAGCTAGAGCCCTTTCAGGAGACGGCGTCATCAAAGCTGAAACTGCTACAAACTTAGCAGGAGTTGCTTTGACAAACTCAACAGGTGCGGTTGTAACTGATAGATTGTGTGATGACCTTGGCACAAATTGTTTTTCTCCACAGATCATTGGGGGTCCGTTGGGTGCTGTTCCTGCTTCAGTTCCTCCTTTAGGATCAACCACAATTGCCAATACAAGAGAGGGCGTGACCACCCCTTCTGGCGGTTTATTTTGTAATCAAGGAGTTATGGTTGGGATTGAAAACGGCCTGCCTATTTGCTCAGACACAATTGATTTTTCATGCCCTTCTGGCAGCCATATGACTGGTTTTACAGCAGCTGGTGTTCCGCAATGTGACAGTCTGCCCGCGTCTTCCTGCCTCGACACAACAATAACCACAACCTGCGGAGAAACCAAAATCTTAACAGGTACATCAGATGGTAACCATAGCACAGCCCTATCAGGTCAATGTTATATGCTTAATAACTTTAATCCTGTTGCTGCACAGGCTGCTATTAACTCTGTCGGCGCCTCGGCTTCCCTTACAGCAAAAACTAATGCTTTGCAAAGTTATATTAACGGTTTAAACAGCACTCCAAGAACTCAAATAGATTGCACGAATGCAAAATCTCCTCCTGATCCAATTCATAATTTGGTAAGAGATGCTTACCTATGTGACAATGGCAGTTTTATAACAACACCTGTTAGAACGCACGAAAGGATGAGTTACAATACTTCCTGGCCAGGATCCGTTCTTGCCAACTGGCAGAGAGCAGAAACCAATGGCGTATCATACGGCATTACCAATGATCCAAATAATCTTGGAAACAGACATGATTGTTGGTGTCGAGAAGATTACAGAATAGACAGCACTTCCTGCCCTACTGGCACAACAGCTATTTCTGGTTCTCCGCCTCCTAATACTGGAAACCTAGAAGTCTCAAAACATCGTTGCCCGCAAACGGATGATCATGTTTGGTATAATGTGTGGGGCCAGAGTCCTCCTAGCCCTAGTCTTTGCCTCTGCACCCCTGGTGCTACAACTCAGCCTGAAACCTGCGATATATACTTTAGCTCTATTTCTGGAACTACTATACCATCTACCTCTGTTATTGGGAATGTACAACTGCCCTTTAATGTTTCCTGTAGTGCAAACAACCCCACACTGACACCAAGCGGACCAGCAGATACAAGTGGATGTACCTGCCCTGGACTGGCCGACCAAATTACAACAACAGCCTGCCCTGCAGGAGATGTTAATAGCTTTACCCTTAATGGTAGAAACTATGTCAATACGGCAACTGTCACAACACGATCATGGGTCTGCCCAACAGGCGTAGGCGGAAATGTCGCCAATGTATCGCAGGTAGGCCGTTGGGGAACGCCCGTTACACATGTAGAGCCCTGTTTATGTAACAGCTCCCAAATGGGAACAGACCCAGTAGCATGTCCTCCTGGACAAAATGGAAATGGAACCGTTTATGAAACACAAAAATCTTGCCCGTCTGGCGCCTTTGTTAGAACTGGCGTTATCATAAGTGGACCAGACTGCAGAACATGTTCATGGAAAAGTAGTGGTGCAGGAAGTGTAGAAACCTATGCAACACTCAATCCTGTGGGCTCAGCATGTCCTTGCAGTGCTACGACATATGTTGGATCGTGTCACGATACAATATCAGCCACACAAAATACAGTGTGGAGCAATTCTTGCTATTGTTCGGAAGATTAATTTATGAAAAAAAATTATAAAAAAAATAAAAGCCAATGTGGATTTACTGTCATTGAAATGGCAATTGTCATCCTTATTTCAGGAATGTTGTTTGCGGCTTTTATAAAGCTTTATTCAACTCAACAAAACCAGAAAAAATTTACTAAAACGATTGAAAACATAAATATCATGCAGGATGTTATTAATCAATATTTTGGAACTTTTGGTTGCTACCCTAACCCTTCTCGATTAGATGTCCCTTTAAATCACATCGATTATGGTATTGAAAAACCGAGATCCAATATAAACGTGGCCTGCACTATCGCTCCCCCCCTCCCAACTTCAGGATTAGACTGCGAAAATTTTGATGGCCGAGATGTGGACGGGGACGGTGTAGATGAAGAAATTATTATTGGCGCTCTGCCTGTTGTCACTATTGCTGCAGACTTCGAACTAAATGGCGTAACAACTAGTTTTCAAGAACTCGCGGCTATAGATGGGTATGGAGCAAAATTCACATATGCCGTTACTGAGAAAATGACATGCTCCAATACAGCTTTAAGCCCAACCAACCCAGCTAGCCCTCAAGCTGGCGCCATTAAAATTGTTGATGAAAGTAGACCTACCCGAAGAGATGTAACCACCCCTCCTGCTTCGGCGCACTATGTCATTTTTTCTCACGGAGAAAATCAGGAAGGCGCCTACAGTAAAGAAGGCATACTGATTGATAGCTGTTTTTCTAATTTATCCTTGATCCCTCCTGCTCCTGCTCCACCGCCAGGCGCAATCGCTCCTTCAGGCATGAGAAATGACACTGAAAATTGCGATAGTAATGATGCTGTATTTCTTAAGGGCATTATATCACTAGCTGATAATGATAGTTATTATGATGATATCTTAACTTATAGAGCGAGCAATAATATTCCCATCTGGCGAAGATCTGCCTTCGGTGGGACTCAAACGTGGATTTATAATGCAAACTTAGGAAATGTTGGGGTTAACACAACCAACCCTTTAAGCCCTTTAGATGTTAATGGAAATGTTGTAGCTAAAATAGCAACTGAAGCTGATCAGGGGTTTTGCGATCCTGCAAACCGCACAGCAAACGATTGTCTTAATCCTGATATCATTGGGGGTCCGTACACGCTCCCTCGTAATGCTTGCCCTGTTGGCGAAATTGCTGTTGGCATATGGCAAAGTCAAATTCAATGTGTTCCTATTTTTAGCGTTTCCCCTCTCCCTATAAAAACAAACTTTAATTGTGCGATAGATGAACTTGATGCCGATGGAGATGGTAACACCACAGAACCTTTATTGGATTGGAGTGATCTTGACACCGATGGCAACACAACAGAGTCTTTATATGTTAATGGGATTAGAATTGATTTCATTAACAATCAACTGCAGGGGATTTGTTGGCCTAACTAAGAATACACATGAACATGTGCTATTAGTTTAACTAGTCAACGCATAAGTTTCATTACAGTATTAAAGGGAAAATGGCTGGGGTACCAGGATTCGAACCTGGGATGTCGATACCAAAAACCGATGCCTTACCGCTTGGCCATACCCCAACAATTACATAAGAATGGTGCCGCAACCAGGATTCGAACCCGGGGCCTGATGATTACAAATCAACTGCTCTACCAGCTGAGCTATTGCGGCACACCCAAAACATCCTCTATTCGAGAATGAAGTGGAAACTATCAAAAAAAAAATCGCTTGAATAGCCCTTTTTATGACTTTTTCAGCACGAACATAATTGGCCTTTTTTTGATTTTTCTGGTAAATTAGAAGGTAGATCTAATTTTGACCTAACTTATTGATAAAAGGCGCTTTTTTACATGGCTGACGGCAAACCTGACGGCGGAACAGAACAAATGATGGGATGGGCCATGATTTTGCTCTTCCTCTTCGTGTGTCTTTATATTCTATACCTGGTTCAAACTGACCTTGTCCACAGTATCATTCGTTGGATTCGCTATGGTGAAATGTGGGTTATTTCTGTCTTTACGCCTGATTCTTACACCGTCACGCTTCCTAGCGGAGAGCAAGTTAACCTAGAAAAATGGCTTGAGGGAATCAAAGATATCCCCGCGGACAAAATCAGTACAAAATTATTAGGCACTATAACCGCTATTGCCATGACCCCTCTTCGATGGATTTTCATGGTGATTTTAGGATTAATGGCTTTATGGGCCTATACTAAAGGCCCAGGAACACAGTATGTAGAAGTTTTTAACCTTGATACTTTCATCCGTCATCAAGCAAAAGTGTTTAAAATTATTGCGCCTTTTGTAAAATTTAACCCCTCTCATCAACCGCCTCGTCCTCCTGGCTCTCCCGTTCCTGCTGAATTGCCTCTTTTTGCGGAGGCTTTGGGGCCTGAAGAGTGGCTTGCTTATAATCAAATCCCTGCGCCTGATGGCGTTCTTGATTCTGCAGAATTATTCAAAGCTTTTTCGAAACAATTAGGACCACGATGGAAAGGCGTTAAAGATTTAAAATCACATCAACAAATTTTGTTAGCCGCATTTTGTTTAAAGGCTGCAAGAAAGCGGGTTCAATCTGATGAAATGTTGGGACGCCTTGCAAGCTGTTGGTCACATAGCAACGGCCTATCTTTGAGTCAGGACGTTGGTTTATTAAGAGAAGCCAGGAAAATTTTAAAGAATAAAGATATATCTTATCCTGTTCTTAAAAACTGTAACCAACATGCTTGGCAGACAACGGCATTACTACGCGGTCTATTAACCGCACGCGAGAATGGTGGTGTTTTATCACCCTCACAATTTATCTGGTTAAGAGGGTATGATAGAGAACTTTGGTATCCCTTAAATAATTTGGGTAGACAATCCAATCATATGGAAGCTATCGGAGCCATGGCACATTTTCGGGTAGAAAAACGTGCGCAGAGACCCATTCCTCGACCTAAAGTACAAGATGCTGTCAAAAGTATTACAGATTATATGGCCTCTCTGGATGCACGCCCTATTCCAACGCTAGATTACAGTAAATCATCAAATAAACGCGGAATTAAGAAACTAAAAACAACGTAGGCAAAAGGTAGAATGAAACGATTACTCAATATAAAAGATCAAAAATCAGGCGCTGAGATTGTTGATCAGCACCTCATCTTGTCTCTTCTTGATGCACAAGAACCAAAGGTATGGCGGATGGCCCTTGATAAAATAGGAACAGCTTCCTTCGAGGTAAAACAAGAAAAAGACAGCGCGGTTACAAAGCTTATATTGAAGCCTAAAAAAGGAACTGCAGAAATTATCGCTACATATGATACAAAAGATCAGGCTATAAAAGCGCTCACACAAGCATCAAACGCTCTACAATATTCGGAATCAAAATCTGAAAAAACCATAATAAAAAGCAAAAAAACTTCTTCCAAACAATCAATGGACATGGTGCAAAAAGAAAATAGCAAATGGGTCATTGTTCTACTTGGGGGCATCATTGTGGTTGGATTATATGTTTATTTATCAACCCTTATTCCTGAAAAAAATATTGGGTTTGCCCCTTCCAGTAATTCATCTCAAGTAAACGAAACTGGTTCTTCTCTGGATAGAACGGGCGTTCCCGTCTCTGCAGATGATTTTTTGAATAGTCGATAAAATAAGGAATTGTCAGTAAATGGCTCTCGATAGGAAACGATTTGGATATGGTAAAAGAGCGATTGTTCGTGACATTCGCCCTCTTTATGTCCGCATGGGTGATGCTCTACAGCTTCCCACCTATTCGTTTACTATGTTTTTTCTTGGCTGTTCTGCCTTATTTATTTTTCCAGGCGCTTACCTTTTTGGTGATCTAATATTTTTCATTTATCTTTTGTTCTTCTGGTGGTTAAAAACCCGTGACCGAAAGCTCCCTGGTAAAATGCCTATGGGGGCGAAATACAAAGACACAAACAATATGACCCCTGGCAAAGATGGAACGCCTGAAGGGATATTATTTATCGGAAATGAGAAAAAAACAAAACAGCAAGTTTGGTATAATAACTCTGATGCCAGAACACATATCCTTTATTTAGGAACGACAGGTTCTGGTAAAACAGAAGGATTGAAGTCTTTTGTCACAAGCGCATTATCCTGGGGATCTGGGTTTGTCTATATCGACGGTAAAGCAGATACAGATCTATGGTCCTCTCTTTCTTCTCTGGTTCGTCGTTTTGGTCGCGATGATGATCTTCTTGTTCTAAACTACATGACAGGAAATTCGGATGCGCGAGCACCGTCCAATACGATGAACCCGTTCTCAAGTGGTTCGGCTTCATATCTCACTCAAATGCTCATTTCCCTGATGCCAGAGGCTGAAGGCGACAATGCGATGTGGAAAGAACGTGCCGTATCGCTCTTGAGCTCCCTGATGCCTGCCTTGACCTGGAAACGTGACCATCAAGATTTTCCAATGTCTGTAAACTCCATCAGAAATTATTTAAATCTTAATTATATTATTAAGCTCTCCCGTGATCAGGTTTTACCAGAAAAAATTCGTGAGAGCTTAAAGGGATATTTGGACACTCTTCCTGGATATGTTGATGCCGCCTTTGATGATGAAGGAAAAGAAAAACCCATGGGCCCCGACCAACCCATGATTGATACAACAACTGTCCGCCAACAACACGGTTATCTAACAATGCAATTTACCCGTGCTTTACAGTCTTTAGGCGATGATTACGGCTATATTTTTGATACACAAGCCGCCGATGTTGATATGGTCGATGTTGTTCTAAACCGCCGTATTTTGATTGTTCTCATTCCCGCTCTTGAAAAATCTGGCGACGAGACAGCAAACCTTGGTAAAATTATTGCCGCAACACTTAAAGGGATGATGGGCTCCACCTTAGGAGCAACATTAGAGGGTGAAAGTTCTACCGTCATTGAGAACAAACCTACCCACTCTTCCACCCCTTTTATGACTGTTTTTGATGAGGTTGGGTACTATACCGCACAAGGAATGGCTGTAATGGCAGCGCAGGCGCGTTCTTTAGGCTTTTGTTTGGTTTTCTCCGCGCAAGATTTACAAGCAATGGAAAAGCGGGTTAAGGAAGAGGCGCGTTCCATTACTGCGAACTGTAACATTAAAATTTTTGGTAAACTGCAAGACCCAACACAAACGCGTGAGTTCTTCGAAAACCATATCGGGAAAGACTACATCGCCAAAGTATCGAGCCTGCAGCTGACTGGAGGAATGTCAACAGGGTCTTATGCCGACACAAACCAGGCAAGTATCGAAACAGGAACACGTGCTGACTATGACGACCTCAAAGATATGAAAGAGGGCGAAGCGATTGTTTCTTTTGCTATGGATGTTCTGGAAGTTAATATTTTCTATTCTAATCCAGGTCATGCGAAAGCTATGCGCGTAACACGTTATCTTGCTCTACCAGAACCTGATGAAACACTTATTAAGAATACGGCAGAAATAACAAAACTTCGCGATTTAATGTGTCACAAAGATTGGACGGCTACAAAAGCAGACGTAGCTTTGCCTGTTCCCGAGGAGATCCAGTCTTTACAAGAAGGTTATGTTCTAGGAGCACGATCATACGACGATCCTATAGACCATGGTATTATTGCTCTTTGTGATCTTCATGCAAAAATGCACCCTGTTGAGGCACAAGAAGCCATACGCACCCTTAACCAACCACAAAAAGAAACTACTGTTGCTGCCGCCGCTACTACAGTTCAAGAAAATAACACGCCTAAACCTGCTACTGTTGCACCGTCAGTTGCAAAAAAACAAATGCAACAAGAAATTCAACCGCAAACAAAAGAACCCGTAAGTTGGAATACTCTTGTTCAAGAAGAAACCTCGGTGGTGACACCTCCCAAGAAAAAATTAAGTGACGCTGTTGAAAATATTTTGAATGAAGCAGGAATTGCACTTAGAAAATCACTTTTTAAATCAACCTCGAACAAAGGGACACCTGATGCCGCGGAATAAAAAATATTCTGAGCAAGGAAATGTATTTATTATTATTTTAGTTGCAGTTGCTCTTTTTGGTCTTCTCCTATTTACTTTTTCTCGCACAGGGTCTCAAGGAAGCGGCAACTTAAGCAAACAACAAGCCAAAATAGCAGCACAAGAAATGTTAAATTATGCGCGACTTCTCGAAAGTGCTGTTAATCGTGTACGCAGTAATGGTTGTTCAGAGAGTGAGATTAACTTTGATAACACCACGGTTGCAGGATATACAAATGTTAGCGCGCCTGTTGACAACTCCTGTGATATTTTTAGTGAGAGTGGAGGAAGAGTTGAATTTTCTTCTTTATCTAACTTAACTACAAATGGATCAGATTGGTTATTTTCTCCTTCTATCGCTGTTGTTAATATTGGAACGGATTCTGCAGCAAATGTGTGCAATCAAAATTCCTGCACAGAACTAATCATGTTTTTAGGCCCGTTAGATAGCACTCTATGTAGTGCAATAAACACTTTGGTTAATGCTCCCATAGCAACACCAGAAACAATGACAGGATATGGAGCACTATTTACGGGAGCATATACAAATACTGATCAATTAGGTGACGCGACAACAACGTATCGTGGTATCTCAACAGCTTGTATAGATGGTAACAGTAGCCCTGCAGGGCTTTATTTCTATCACGTTCTTCTTGCGAGATAGTAATTCGGGGACACGATACTTGACAGAGTTTGCAAATCAGATTCTAATTGCCTTATGGCTCGTCAAGCACGTATCGTTTTAAACAACACCCTTCATCACATTACACAACGCGGAAATCGTGGAGAGCATGTTTTTCTGAAAAAAGAGGATTACAAAACCTATCTTGATATTCTACAGGAACAATGTCAACGTTTCCACGTTTCACTTTACAGCTATTGCCTACTGCCCAATCAAGTCCATCTTATCGTTGAACCAAAAGAATCTGAACTCCTGTCCAGAGCGATTGGCGAAACCCATCGTCGATACACAAATTACATTAATGAAAGAGAAAATTGGCGCGGGCATTTATTTCAAGACCGTTTTTTCTCTTATGCTACAGATGAACAATATGGATTACGAGCCGCTCGTTTTGTTGAAACACTTCCCGTCACAATAGGCATTGCACCTAAACCTGAGAATTATTTATGGAGTAGCGCTAAATCCCGTATTAAAGTTGTTCAGAATAAACTTTTAAAAACATTTCATTCTTTTCATGCTACACAAAATTGGGAAGATTTTTTATCCCGCCCCATAGACCCTAAAGAAATGAATCTTATTCAGCTTCATTTACAAACGGGCCGCCCTAGGGGGTCTGAGTTATTTTTAGATAGTATTGAAAAACAAATAGGCCGTACCGTCCGTCCCCAAAAACGGGGGCGAAAACCTTATAAAAAAGCTATAAATAAGAAAATTGCCTAAAAGCTACATTCTTTCTGGAACATTTATTCCCAACAGAATCAAAATCTGCTCCAACTGTTGCGCTGTCTTTTGACACAACAGCAGCCGACTCCCTCTCAAATCTTCATTTTCTTCTGACAGGATATGGCAATTGCCGTAAAATGAACTAAATGCCTGCGCCAATTTAAAAATATATTCGCATAAATAATGCGGCGCATAAGACCGTATAGATAAATCTAGAACATCAGGGAATTCACAAAGTAATAACGCTAATCCTCTATCCTCATCATAAATCTGGAAGCCATCCTTAGAAATTTTAAAGCCTTTTTCCTGGGCTTTACGCAGTAAAGATTTAATGCGTACAACTTGATAAAGAAGATAAGGACCTGTTTTACCTTCAAAGCTTGTCAAACGATCAAGATCAAAAACATAATCCGCTTGCCGCTGATTTTGAAGATCCGCAAATTTAATAGCAGCAATGGCCACCTTATGAGCAACATCATCACGCTCTGATACTTCCATATCTTCTGCTAAACGAGCTTCTGAAAGTCGCGTCTGTGCCTTCTCTACAGCCATTTGGATTAAATCTTCTAAGCGCATTACACCACCCGCGCGTGTTTTAAACGGCTTACCATCCGTACCATTCATGGTACCAAAACCCGCATGTGTTAATTCAACAGAATCGTTAACGATACCCGCCTTGCGCACTGCCCTAAAAACTTGCTCAAAGTGTAAAGATTGACGTTGGTCTACGATATAAATCATGCGCGCAGGATGATAAAGTTTTTCCCGCTCAACAATTGTCGCACAATCTGTTGTGCCATACATCACCGCACCATCACGTTTATATAAAATCATCGGAGGGATTTTTTTATTGTCGTTTTCTTCCTCAACATTAACGATGAGTGCGCCATCATCTTCTACGGCCAATCCTTGATCTTTCATTTTTTCGACCATTGGCGCTATATAATCATGAACGTCCGCCTCTCCTTTCCACAAGTCAAAATGAACGCCTAGCTTGGCGTAAGTTGTCTTCATACCTTCCACTGAAATCTGACGGATTTTTTGCCATATACCGTAATAGGGTTCTTCTTTGTTTTGTAGTTTTACCGTGGTTTCCTGTGCCTCACGCATCAAGTCTGGATTTTCTTTGGCCTCCCCAGATGCTTTTGGGTAACGCACGGCAAAATCATCCATTAATCTTTGAACAGCTTGTGGATCGTTTAAATCTGTATTCAGAACAATGTCCTGATCTCCTTCGCGCAGGTAATCCCCAATCAACATTCCCATATGTGTTCCCCAGTCACCCATATGGACATCACCAAGTGTTTCATATCCTACAAAACTCATAATACGGCGCAGCGCATCTCCAATAATCGCCGCGCGCAAATGTCCAACATGCATCGGTTTCGCAATATTCGGACCGCCATAATCAAGGATAATATTTTTATCTTCTGTTGTTGGTGATACACCAAAATTTTTAAGGTTTTGAAGATGTTCTTCTATAAATTTGTCAGTAACATTTAAATTAATAAATCCTGGGCCTGCTATCTCTATGTTTGAGAAAACATCGTTCGTTGACAGCGTATTAACAATATTTTGCGCTACTTCTCTTGGGTTTTTCTTGGCCTGCTTGGCCGCTGACATCGCGCCATTACACTGAAATTGAGCCAAGTCAGGACGGTCTGAAATCCTTACAATTCCTAGATCTTTAGATAGACCTTCCTTTTCAAAGGCCTCGCCAACATGTTGTGATAATTTACTTGCGATTGATGTCATTTTTTTGCATTAATTTTTCAATATCAAATTCTTTTGTAAAAACTGAACCGTCCGTATGACGGACATTCACCGAGAGAACTTTATTTTCCACATCATAATCAACAACAGGGTCAAGTAAAGTATTTCGCCAACTGCCCATTTCCGTTGCCCAAAAAACCTGATCCTTTTCTATATAACATTTAAATTGCCACTTTACTTTGTCTTCAAAATTTATAAAGGAAAGGTGTTTAAGCTGTTTTTTATCTTTATCAATTCTAACGTCGTCAACGTCTCTGTTCATAATCGTGCCTATTGCTGCCCGACAAATTTGTGCCTCAGACAGTTCTTGAGCAAAAGAAACATTCGGAAATATAAAAATTCCTACAATCAAAAATTTGAGAAGTGTCTTCTTCATCGCTAGGCGTCGACCGCCGCCTTCAACGCATTTTCTTGTATAAAATCACGACGAGGTTCCACCACATCGCCCATTAGGGTTGAAAACAGCTCCGACGCCTTTTCAGCATCTTTTACAGTGACCTGTAACAAAACACGCGCTTCAGGATCAAGTGTCGTTTCCCACAACTGCTCAGGGTTCATTTCCCCAAGACCTTTGTAGCGTTGCATTTGCAGACCTTTTTTACCGAGTTCCATTACACTTGCAAAGAAACCTGCGGGACCATTAACACGTGCTCCTATTTTTTCTCCAACAACGATATCGGCAGGACCAAAGAAATTGTCTTCTAAAATTTTTCGTGATTTGTTTAATGCCCGTGCATCAGGAGATTTAACCTGATCCGCAGAAACACGTATTTGTTCCTTAACACCCCGCACAACGCGAGTTAAGACATATCCCCCTACGGGCGTAAATTCGCATCCCCAAGTTTTTTCATTTTTCATAGATAGTGCGTTCATACGCTCCGTCAATGCCTTACAGGCAAGCTGTGCAGCATCTGCATTTTCAAAAATAATCTCATCAAATGCACCTATAATCGCCGCTTGCTCAATAACGTCGCGGTTCCCAGATTTGCGCGCCAATGTTTCAATACGACTGCGCAGTGAACTAATTTGTTTTAATAATTCTCTTAAATCATTACCTGCCCGCTCTACCCCTTCAGCGCTTCGAAGCTTCATATCACCTAACGCAGATTCAATTAAAAAATCTTCCATTTCTGAATCATCTTTCAGATAACGTTCTCCGCCATTACCGCGCTTGACCTTATAAAGAGGGGGCTGAGCTATATAGAGATATCCTTTTTCAATGACTTCAGGCATATAGCGGAAGAAGAATGTTAACAAAAGTGTACGAATGTGTGAACCATCAACGTCCGCATCAGTCATGATAACAATTTTATGATAACGAATTTTATCAATTGAAAACTCTTCTGAACCAATTCCCGTTCCTAGCGCCGTAATCAACGTTCCGACCTGTTCCGAGCCGAGCATTTTATCAAAACGCGCACGCTCTGTATTTAAAATCTTACCACGCAGCGGTAGAATAGCCTGTGTTTTGCGACTACGCGCCTGCTTGGCGGAGCCTCCTGCAGAATCCCCCTCAACAATAAAAATTTCAGAATCCGCAGGGTCTTTGGACTGGCAGTCCGCCAGTTTTCCAGGCAAGTTGGAAATATCCATCACTCCTTTACGACGGGTCAAATCACGTGCTTTACGCGCTGCTTCTCGGGCACTGGCTGCCTCAACAATTTTACCGACGATGATTTTACCTTCTGCGGGATTTTCTTCTAACCAAGTCCCAAAACTTTCAGCCATCACTGCTTCAACCACGGGACGTACTTCTGACGACACCAATTTATCCTTGGTTTGAGATGAAAATTTTGGATCAGGTACTTTTACAGACAACACGCATGTTAAACCTTCACGCATATCCTCACCTGTCAATTTCACTTTTTCTTTCTTGGTGATTCCTTTTTCATCTGCGTATTTGGTAATAACGCGAGTCAAAGCCGAACGAAAACCCGCCAAGTGCGTTCCCCCATCCCGCTGTGGAATATTATTAGTAAAACAAAGCATGGTTTCGTGATAAGCATCCGTCCATTCCATTGCGGCTTCAACTGTTATACCGTTAGCCTCATCATGCGTTGAAAACGAAATTGTATCTTTAATGAGCGCCTTTTTTGAACGATTTAAATAATTTACAAAACTTTGAATTCCACCTTCGTAGTGAAGGTGTGAAATTTTAGGCTCTTCTCCACGATTATCTGTCAAATAAATATTAACGCCAGAATTTAAGAATGCGAGCTCACGCAAACGATCTTCGAGCGTATCAAAGTCAAAATCAATCATGGTAAAGGTATCACTTGACGGCAAGAAAGTGACTTCTGTTCCATTACGTTCGCCTTTTTCTAGCTTGCGAACCTCCCTCAAAGGCGCGACAGCATCACCATGTTTGAAACGCATATTCCATTCTTTGCCATCACGGCGAATGGTTAAATCTAGATATTCAGACAGCGCATTTACCACAGACACCCCAACACCGTGCAAACCACCAGAAACTTTATAGGAATTTTGGTCAAATTTTCCCCCTGCATGAAGCTGGGTCATAATCACTTGCGCCGCAGAAACTTTTTCTTCTGGGTGTTCGTCCACAGGAATACCGCGGCCGTTATCTTTAATGGTAGCAGAACCATCGGCATTCAAAATCACATCAACACGATCACAATGTCCTGCCAAAGATTCATCAATCGCATTATCTACAACCTCATACACCATATGGTGCAAACCCGTTCCATCATCGGTATCTCCAATGTACATTCCAGGGCGTTTGCGCACAGCTTCCAGACCTCGCAAAACTTTAATCGAATCTGCGCCATAAGCTTTGATTTGATCTTGATAATCGCTAGAGGTTTCTTCTGTCATTTTTTGGGCCGTTTCGCTCATCTTTTTTAATTCCATTTATACTGTAAAAACCGCATATTTACTGGCTTTTTGGTTGATAGATAGTTATAGCATTCTGCCCGCCTGAAAGACAGGAAAAACCACTGTTTTTTCCACATTTTTTAGCTAAAAAAAACCCTCGAAACTTAAGCCGCCTGGGCCGTTTTTTGAGGTATGATTTGCGCCTTCTCAATCGCAAAAAATTGCGCCTTATTGGCAATAAAATTGAACAAAACAGGATCTGTTCCTGTCATCCAAACTTGTCCGCCTAAATTCAATAATCTGTCGAACAGTGCCTGGCGCCTATCTTCATCCAGATGAGCCGCAATTTCATCCAAAAGTAAAATAGGTGGCGCTCCACGTTCTGCTGCCATCAAACGACTATGCGCAAGAATAATACCTATGAGCAATGCTTTTTGCTCACCCGTTGAGCAATGTTCTGCTTCAACATTTTTGGTTGCATATATCACTGCCAAATCACTTTTATGCGGCCCTGTTGCAGCACCCCCGACGAGAGCATCACGAGCGCGAGATTGTTCCAATTGATAAACAAATAGTTTTTCAACCTCCACTGCAGGAGATTTTTCTAACAATTCTTCAATCGTACCTGTAACTTTTAAATGCGCTCGAGGGAAATAAGTTTGCTCTGCCTTATCTGCTTTATTGCAAGACAGTTGCAATCTATTTGTAAAATCGAGCCGTGCCGCAGCAATAGCCACTCCCGTTTCTGCCATTTGCGATTCAAGACTCTGAAGCCAACTTTGCTCTAAAATTCCGTCCTGCAAGAGTTTTGACCGCTGACGCATTGCATTTTCATAGCGTGTAACGCGCCCTGAGTGACCAGAATCAAAGGTAAAAATTAGACGGTCCAAAAACCGCCTACGCCCCGCTGCTCCATCTAGAAATAAACGATCCATCTGAGGTGTAAGCCAGAGACAAGCAAGATAATCTGACAGTGACATTTGGTTTTTGGCGGTCACGCCATTAATCCGCACGGCACGGCGTTCCGTTTCAGGATTAATACCCGTCCCAAGCGTCACATCACTGCCCCCCATTTCCACTTTTGCTGAAACGCCCCAAGCCTGTGGGCTGTCATAACGCTGCATCGCCAAAGCAGAAACACCGCGTAACCCGCGCCCTGGTGTAAGTAGAGAGATTGCCTCCAGAATATTGGTTTTCCCAGCGCCGTTTGCCCCACACAAAACTACGAGTCCTGCGCGAATATCATCAAGACGCGCGTGATCGTAACAACGGAAATTTTGTAGCGTGAGTTGCGTTAGATAGGACATTCTAAGATTTTAAACAGTATTACCACAAAGATCACGGGATTTTACAATAATACCCCTACCCTAAAGCCCCTTTTTAATCTAATCCTGAGTAATTAAGCCCGTTTTTTAGAATTTACAGCTTCAGAACGTTACATATATCACACACGCAATGGCATCAGAACATATAGTGATGAAGAATCGCCTGTGTCCTGAATGATTGTCGGGCTTGCGGAATCTGCCAATGTCAGACGGCAGCCATCTCCCTCAATCTGTGAAGTAATATCCATCAAATAACGAGCGTTAAAACCGATTTCCATGTTATCATTACCATTAACTTCTAAATCCTCGGTCGCACTCCCGCTCTCAGGAGAATTTGCCGATAAAGTCATTGTTTTTCCTTCCAACGTAATTTTTACAGCACGGGATTTTCCATCAGAAATGGTGGATACGCGGTCAATAGCCGAAGAAAACGCCTTTGGATTTACTTCAACAACTTTATCATTTCCCTGCGGAATAACACGTTGGTAATCGGGGAAAGTTCCATCAATTAACTTTGATGTCAGAATGATGTGATCAAAATTGAAGCGAATTTTACTTTCAGACAGTCCTATTTGGATGGCATCCCCTGCTTCTTCAACAAGTTTGCGCAACTCAGCAACAGCCTTACGCGGCAAAATGACACCTGGCATGTTTTCTGCTCCTGCTGGCAAAGGCATTTCAAACCGCGCCAAACGGTGACCGTCTGTTGCAACAGCGCGCAAGACTTTTACACTTTCGTTTTCTCCCGCATGAATATAGATACCGTTCAAGTAATAACGGGTCTCCTCTGTGCTCATCGCAAATTTTGTACGGTCAATCAATGCCCTCAAATCATTTGCAGGTAGAGAAAATGTCGTTGGCATGTCCCCTTGATTTAACTCAGGAAAATCTGCAACGGGAAGACAGGAAAGCTTAAAATTAGAACGGCCTGCCTTAACGCTCATTTGATTTCCAGACTCGTCTAACGTCACTTCAACATCCGCATCATCAGGAAGTTTCTTAACAATATCAAACAATGTTCCTGCAGGAGCTGTTGTCGCTCCAGATTGCTTTACTGTTGCCGCCACAGATTCATTGATCTCCATATCCATGTCTGTGGTTGAAAGAGTCAGTACACCGTCTTCTGCCTTTATCAAGACGTTCGAAAGGATAGGAATAGTATTACGCTTTTCCACGGCACTTTGTACGTGGTTTAAAGAACGAAGAAAGGCGGCACGATCAATGCTAAATTTCATAGGATTTTGTCCATTATCATCAGTTATTTATTAGAGAATCAAATATATAGCACAGAAATGAGGAAACCAAACATTTTGTAGGGGTTTCAGGGGGTTTTCCCATATAAAAAAGGCAGGGTCAAAACCCTGCCTTCAAAGGAGATATATCTTAAAAAGAATCAACCCGTTAGAGCACGGCGCAAGATTTCAACATCTTGAGCGAAAGCCGCGTCATCGACGGCGAGTTCCTCAATTTTACGCACAGCATGCATCACGGTAGTATGATCCCGACCACCAAATTTACGGCCAATTTCAGGCAGGGAGCGTGCTGTAAGCTGTTTTGCGAGATACATAGCCACCTGACGCGGACGAGCCACCTGACGGGCCCTACGCGCTGAATGCATATCCGATAGACGAATATTATAATGCTCGGCCACTTTGCGCTGAATTTCATCAATTGTGATGCGGCGATCATGAGAACGCAGTAAATCTTGCAAGACTTCTTGTGTACTTTCCAATGTTATTGGACTTTTCGAAACATCGGCATGAGCCACAATGCGGTTTAATGCTCCTTCCAACTCACGAATGTTTGATGTTACTTTTAACGCCAAAAACTCAAGCACAGAGTCAGGCACATTTGCCTCAAGTTGTTTGCGTTTAGCCTGAACAATACCTAAACGGAGCTCATAGGTAGAAGGCTGTATATCTGCTACTAGCCCCCATGCGAGGCGAGAGCGCAAACGTTCATCCAAACCTGTTAAATCGCTCGGTGCTTTATCCGCAGAAATGATGATTTGTTTATTTTGATCTACAAGTGCATTAAAAGTATGGAAAAACTCTTCCTGCGTTGACTCTTTCCCTGCGATAAATTGAATATCATCAATCATCAATACATCAACAGAACGGAAAAATTCTTTAAATGCCATCGTTTCATTTGAGCGAAGTGCTTTTACAAACTGGTACATAAACTTCTCAGCACTTAGATACATGACTTGTTTTTCAGGTTGCTGGTCACCAATCATCCAGGCGATAGCATGCATCAAGTGTGTTTTACCCAAACCTACACCGCCATAGATAAAGAGAGGATTAAAAGGAACAGTGGCACTTTCCACTACACGGCGAGCCGCCGCATGAGCCAACGCATTTGGTTTACCCACAACAAAACTATCAAAAGTAAAACGTTGATCAAGAGGAGAGGCAATTTCGAATTGATCAACAGAGGCCGCCGCATTGCCATTTGCTTTTTTATTTTCTGTTTTCGTTTCTTCCTGAGGAATAACGTTTTGAACAACAACAATTTCTAGGCGTTTAATCTCTGCATGCTTTTCTGCACACATTTCAAGGATACGCTTAGCATAATGTGTACCAATCCAGTCTTTCATGAAACGGGTAGGAACTGATACTTCCATCGTTCCATGATAAAAAGCTTGTAAGGTTAGCGGCTTTAACCAACTGCGAAAAACCGCTTCCCCAAACTCCCCTCTCAAAGCCTTATGAACATCCTTCCAGATTGCTACAATCTCTTTCGATGGCATTAAGGTGTCTGTTTTAAACTTCCTATCTATTGATTTCACATCGTCGACTTTACCCGCTTCACTCTTTGGCATCTTACTTATTTCTCCACATTCAATATTTAAAATTAAAAAATATTTTCACCAAAAGATCACGGAAAACCTTTCGCAGAGAGAATCCCTCTACGAGTGTGTCAAGCCTATCAGCGAAAATTTTAAAAAAGGTTACAACTTAAATTTTAAGAACGAGCGTCTTGGTGATTTAAGTTTTAAAACCAAGATTGACTAAAAATTTAGAGTCAACCTTAACGGGATAATTTCCCCCCACGTCATACACAACAAATATCTAAAAAACTGTTATAAGTTGTGAACAACAAAAATGACCATAGCAGAATTTTTTGATCGCGCAATCTGAATCATCAACAAAAATGAAAAAAGAATCATTTTTTTATCTTGACTCTTTGCTTCAAAAATCACAGCTAGAAAAAAATTCCTAATCCTTATCAACGCCATAGAATGCAAGGCCGCACGAGACCTAGAGTCAAGTCATAATATAAAAATCTGAAAACAAAAAAGGCGCAATTTTTTGCGCCTTAGTGATTGTTTTATGTTGAAACTATATTACAAAATTATTTCAATTTTTTGATTGCCGCAGACAAACGAGAAATTTTTCTTGCTGCTGTGTTTTTAGGCAAAATACCTTTTGCTACACCGCGCTGAATTTCTGGTTGTGCTACTTTCAATGCGTCTTGTGCTGCGTTTACGTCACCACTTGTTACAGCTGCCTCAACTTTTTTAATAAAGGTGCGGATACGGCTACGACGTGCCCCATTGATAACTGCACGACGCGCATTACGACGAATACGTTTCTCTGAAGATGCATGATTTGCCATGGTCTAAACTCTTTTTCTTATATCGTTAAATCTCAATCTAAGGCCTTCTTACAAAGCCTAAATTTCCCCAAAAACTGCAGGAATGGTGTGTTTTACGCATCTCCCTCGCCCTTGTCAAGACAAACTAACGTAAAATCAAGGGGTAGAAGCTTCCTGAGGCTGCAAAAGAAAGCGTACAAGGATCGAAGTATCTGATTTTTCAAGGAAAATTGACAATTCTTCCCCTTCCCGCATAAATTTATAAGGAGCAAAGTTTAGAGGGATTTGCTGCCATCCCATCTGCTCCAGAGCGGTCTTGTAGAAGGACATAATCTCCCTGTCAGATAAGTCAGGAGCAATTGCTCCAGCCTCCGCAATACGGCCACCCACCTTGTCAAAGTTCAGTGCCATTTCAGGCAGTTCTTCCATACCTTTCATGATTGGCACATCATAAAGGGTTTCAAAAAACTGCGGCTGTGGTTGGGCCGCTGCTGGTCCCACAGCAACCACTAACAAGACTATCATATGTATAAGCAAGCGTCTCATTTTTGAGTCTTAGCACAATAATAGGTTGAGCGACCAGATTGAACAATTTTTCGGATACAGGGTCTAGCAGCACTTCCTGCCTTTCGGCATTTTGAACAAGTTTCACCTTCTTTATCATAAACAGTAAAGCTGTGTTGAAAATACCCAAGTTCTCCATCCGCATGACGATAATCTTTTAAGGTTGATCCACCTGCCTTGATTGCACGATTCAAAACATCACGGATAGATTTTACAAGCCGTTCGCAACGCTCCCCCTTAATTAACTCAGCTCGCTTGGTCGGATTAATTCCTGCGAGATACAGAGCCTCGCTCGCGTAAATATTGCCTACACCTACAACCACGCGTTGATCGAGAAGCGCTTGCTTGATGCTTACCTTTTTATTTCTCAGGCGCGCGGCCAAAACCAGAGCTGAAAATTCATTCCCTAGAGGTTCTGGCCCCAAATGATGGAAAACCTTATGAGACTGAAGATTATCCTGCGATACAAGAAAGATCATTCCGAAACGGCGCGGGTCATTATAGATTACTCTTGTTCCATTTTTCATACTCATGATGAAGTGATCATGTTTTTGGAGTGTGTAGTTCTCGCCTGCAGAAATAACTGTCATACGACCTGACATTCCCAAATGAATAACCAAAATATTACCATCCATTAAATGGATCAGGATATATTTTGCACGACGGGTAAGATGTAAAATTTTCTGTCCTTCAAGATTTTGTTTTAAATTGGGAGGAAAAGGTATGCGTAAACTCTTGCGACGAAGTTGCACATTCGCAATCTCTTCCCCCTTCAAGGCAGGCGTTAACCCTCTTATCACGGTTTCAACTTCAGGAAGTTCAGGCATAAGCCAATCTACCCTGTCTCAAGGTATTAGCAAACCCCAAATATCATCCCGAGCAGTGCCGAGGGATCTTACCCATTACCAATCTGATAAGATTTCTCGACTTCTCTCGGAATGACAAAGAAGAAAAAAGTTATTGAAAATTTTTATAATCAGCGTATCGTGAATCTAAGCATTAAGAAAAGACTTTGGTCTTTGCCAACCTGCCGACCCGTTATGGATGGGGCAAGGTGGTTCTCTCGAAAGAGAAAATGCGGTCATAAATGGCAATTATACCATGGGTCGATTATATCAAGCGATCCAACAGGGTCGCTTTTTTTGTGCCTCATACAGACCTGACATCTTTTCTCAATGCGTTTTTTAACCTTTAACACGTAGGAGAGAATTATGTTTTTAGAAAAATTTCAAACGCTACCTATTGATAACAATACAGACTATCGAGCTATAAAATTCAAAGCCTGGCTTAAAGATCCCAGATCTGAGTTCAATGCCCAAGCAAAAAAAGAGAAAGATAAATTTGCGGACTTGATTTCTTTGGGAACTGAATTTGCAGAAGTTGTTTCCTTTTTTATAGGCGAAGTAGGCATATCCACAGGCACAATAGTTAAGTGGAGAAGTGGACAAAGTAAACCCTCAAGATATGTAGGCTTGCATGTTGTCAAAGAAACAAAAGAAGCCATTGCGAAAGCAATACTCAATGACACTGAGTCCTGTTCTGGTATTCGATCATATGCTGGATCAAATATTCGCAAGCTATAAAAGTAAAGATATGAGTAAAAAAACATACACTGTAGATGGAATTAGAATTAGAGAATTCACTTCTATTTCAAGACATCTGGATGATGATTTTGTTGAATTGCTGCTAGCTGAAGCAAGAAAGAGAGCCTCTAAAACTGTTTTAGAAGAGGACATTATGGCTTGCAAAAATTGTGAGGTAATTACACCAAAGCTAATCATACCATAAGAAAAAGGCCAGAAATCATATCTGGCCTTTTCTTTATTCTTTTGGTCTGGATTCCCGCCTACGCGGGAATGACGGTAAAAAATATTAATCAAACATATCTTGTGATCTGGCTAGGAAAACAAGGCAAAATGTAGGAAACCTACATGAGCCGATGTTTGACGACGCCAGGCGCAAAAT
>Ga0116152_10000593_pt1 | contig 29506 bp, 22 predicted proteins | sample AD_UKC119_MetaG_FD_89894 | JGI IMG/M metagenome (GOLD analysis project Ga0116152, IMG submission 89894) | Active sludge microbial communities of municipal wastewater-treating anaerobic digesters from Hong Kong - AD_UKC119_MetaG | ecosystem: Engineered > Bioreactor > Anaerobic > Digestate... | reverse complement strand
TGAAAAGGGAGAAGAAATGGAATGGTGTATTCACGACAGGAATACTTTCATTCTAAGAAGAATTGACAAAGCCAAATCGCTTATCAGCAAAAAGAAACAATAATTAAGTTGACGCGTATGCCTTCGAGGGCTTAAACATTTTTAATACCTGAAGCTGAACCATCCGGCATTGATTCGCCTGACGGGAATTCGTGAAATAAACGCTGCTATGGCAAGCACAGTAAAAAATACATAAACAAAATCGGTCCATATGATTTTGACCGGATAAATATCGCTGATGAAAGTATCACCTCCGGCAAACCGCACCAGACCAAAGTTTTGCTGAAGTACAATAACAATAATGCTGATTAAAAACCCAACCATCATTCCTGTAAGACAAATAATAAAACCATGCGAAATAATGACCCGTCTGATTTGTTGAACACCGGCGCCCAAAGCATAAAGTGTCGAGAGGTCTTTTTGTTTGCTCAGGATTTCAAGAGTTAGTGTTGAAATGATGGTGAATGATGTGATGAGCAGAATGAGTGCGAGAATCAGAAATACAATCAGCTTCTCGCTTTTCATGATTTTGTATAGTGCCTCTTCCTGCTCCATTCTGTTTTTCACGTTGAATTCGTCACCGGCCATATCCTGCAGCTCATCCTCAATACCGGGAATCAGACTTTCATTGCTGATGCTGATTTCCACGGCAGTGGAAATGGTTTCGTATTCCAGCAAATCCCGGGCAAGCGATAGAGGAACGACAATGTATTTTTCATCAAATTCCTGTTGAACCGAAAACATGCCTCCGGCAATGGCGCTTCTGGAGCGGAACGACGATGATATGTCGGCCGACGCTGCCGATGTTCTTTTCGGGCTGTAGAATGTGAGCGGCGTTGTGAAATCATTGATATTGATACCAAGGGAATAAAATATTCCTGCACCAACAAGCGCATAGGGCACACTGTCTGTGCCAAGGTTGCTGCTGCCGTTCAGCATGAGCGGTTTGAATTTCTGTTCGAAACCTTTTCCGGGTTCCACTCCTTTGATATATACCACTTGCTGCCGGTCGCCGTAACGAATCATGCAGATATCTTCCACCACATAACTGACATGCTCAACACCGCTCAGCAAGGCAATCCGGGAAGTATCAATCCTGTTGTTCTGAAAATATTTTCCGCTGACCGGCTCAATGCGCAGTTCGCTGTGAAAGTTATTGAACATTGTGCTGATCATGCCTTCCAGTCCGTTGAACGCAGAAAGCACTATAATCAGCGCTGCTGTTCCAACAGCAATGCCCCAGAATGAAATGCCTGAGATGATGTTGATGATGCTGAACGATTTTTTCGATCGCCAGAAACGAAATGCCATCCAGGGTATCCATTGTTTTCGGGCCACAGCTATGATTTTAGCGCGTTGTCAATTTTTTCCATGTAATCCAGACTGTCGTCGATGAAAAACTTTAGTTCAGGAATAATGCGTACCTGTTTGCCAATGCGCTGTCCAAGAAGTTTACGAATTTCAGATGTATAAATCTGGATATCCTGAAACAATGATTCTTTGTTTTTAACACCGAAGAGACTCAGATACACTCTGGCAATACTCATATCCGGGCTTAGCCGCACTATGGTGACTGTAATCATGGCGTTGCCGAACATGTTTTTTCCGTCCAGCAAAAATATTTCAGCCAGTTCCTTTTGAATCAGCCGGGCTGCTTTTTGTTGTCTGATGCTATCCATGATGCAAAAATACGATTTTTAATTTGCTGATGTACTAATGTGAAAATGTGGGTCTTTGTCCATGTGGGAATATGAGCGACGTTATTATTGGCTGATGTGCTAATTTGATAATTGGCTGATTTGCTAATGATTTGAAATTTTGATGATTTATTCACCCATTAAATTATTTTCAAAGGAGTTCATCACGTGAAACAGCTTGCCACGTTCCACGTGGTGACAAGTCGAGCTCACGATTTCATCGTTCGGTTGAAAATTTGAAAATGTAAGATTTAGAATGTGGGAATTTAGATACCTATAAAATAACACGAATAAGAAGCTTTGTTTTGGATAGATAAGTGATTCAAAGTTCCATGTAATATTAAGAGCTGTAGTGAGAGCTAATAATGCCGGCAAGAATAATTACAACCATTGTTACAATAATTATCAAAAACCATTTTGAAAGTATTTTATTTCGGATAGTCTTGTGCTTTTCGTAAAGATTTCCGAATTCAGAATTGGTTTTGCTGTGTTGTTTGTAAGAAAAAAGACTGAGATTTTTCATTTCCGGAAAATCATTATCAACGCTATCAAAAAAATCATTTCGATTTTTACTCAATCTGCTCATTATCCATACAAATAAGACAGCAAGCGCTATTGCAACAATAGTCAGAAAATACTTCATGAAAATATTCAGTAACAGCATTTGTAGGGACTAAAGATTTTCTGTATCCATAACCTCCCGATACTCCTTAATAAGATTATCAAGGAACTTCTCCGAAGAAAAGTCGAGTGCACGTTTTCTGGCTTCCTGAGCCAGTTGTGTGGATAAATGATTATTGTTGAGTAATTTATGTACCGAAGAATAAATTTCTTCCGGATGCTGAGGCCGCACACAGAGCGCATTTTCGCCACTGGTGATCATATCGGGGACTCCACCGGCATTCACGGCAACAATGGGCAACTGCATGGCCATGGCTTCCAAAAGCACATTGCCAAACGATTCGCGGTGCGACGGAAATACATATACATCCATTGTTGAAAGCAATCCTGCCAGATCGGGCTGTTGGCCTATGAATGCATATTTGTTCTTTGGCAACAGCTCTTTGGCCAGACAGAATATTTCTGTTGCATAATCATCTTCACCCACGCTGGCACCGCCTCCCATCACAAAAAATAAATTTCGCTCGGTTTTTTCAAGCAGCATGGCTGCAGCCCGAATGAATTCTGTATGACCTTTCATAGGTGAAATGCGGCCTGTCATGCCGATTACAATAGCATCCAACGGAATGCTATAAGCTGCGCGCATGCCGGATTTATCAAATCGCTCCGGATTGAAAATGCGCAGATCGATTCCATTGTTCATTACAAAAACTTTTTCAGGTTTCATGGGCGAAGTGGCCAGAAAGTTCTCACGGACAAAGGAAGAAACGCACCAGACACGATTTACACGACTATATATATAACGGTGTATAGGTGACTTTTTTTTCAGCCGGCTTTCCATACGCCGCGAAAAGACCAGCGGGGTTTTGCATTTCATCAGGCGCAGAGCGGCTGTTAGAATAGACAAGTCGTGCGAACGTTGAACATGAATGATATCCGGATTGAAATTCCGGATGATTTTTTTTGCACATTGCAATGAATGAAACCATGATGTATGTGGATTGAACAAACCGGTTTCAGTCTTCAGTTTTTTTTCAACAGCATTTTTGAAAATTTCTCCGTCGGCTGAGCAGAAAACACAGGGGTGGTGTCCGGCATTCTGCAGAACCAGCGCCAGCTTGACTGTCTGCATTTCAATGCCGCCCCACGAAGGCCCGCCACAAACCTGAAGAATTTTCATCATGCAAATATATAAATATTAAGGTGTCGGAATTTTTTCGTTAGGCGTTACAGACGTTACACGTGGAATTTATTCCGCTTGAAGCGGAAATCGTTACAAGGTCACGCGTCAGAGTCACGCGTCAGGAGACGCGCGCCCAGTTCAAGGTCGAGATTAAGATGTTATATCATAGCTGTCAGCATTCAGAAAGGTTGAGATTCTGGAGCCGAAGGCACAAAAGAAGCTGCGAAGCACAAATTGCGCTGAAGGCGCTGCATATGTTGGCCCGGGACAAAGTCCCGGAAGATTGAAACAAACGCATTGCAATCACGCACCAGCCATGGATGCTTTAATTATCTTTGCAAAAAAAACAGCATGTTGCCGGAGGCCATGAAAAAATTTATTAAGAAGCACCACGTCATGACGCTCTCAGTCGGAGATGCAGAGGGTGTATGGAGTGCACATTGTTTCTACGCCTATGATTCCAGTCTTAATGCTTTTGTTTTCACTTCGGATGAAAATACGAGTCATGTAAAAATGTTCCGATCGGGGCGGGTGGTGGCCTTGTCAATTGCGCTGGAAACCCGCATTATTGGTAAAATTCAGGGCATTCAGATGACTGGAAATGTCTATAAACCGATAGATTTGGAGTATGAAAAGTGTAAAAAGTTATATTTGAAGCGGTTTCCATATGCCATTGTGATGAAAACGACATTTTGGATTTTTTTACCGGATTATGCCAAAATGACCGATAACGCATTTGGCTTTGGCAAGAAGCTCATATGGACCGGAAACGACTGATTGTGAGCCAGGCAAAATACATCTGAATTATATAGATACTTAATAAAATTCGTCTATTCAGCATATTAACCTTGTCAGTTGAAAAGTAAAGCTTATTGTTGATAATTTGGGCTTTGCCTAACAAACAGTTGTTTTTATTTTAGCCATCCAAAACTACAGTCATTGAGAATTTTCTTAATGGTTGAAATTCATCGGGTTAACTTAATCAACATTGAGCAATGGAAAACAGTTTGTTAGGACAGACACAGGTAAAAACGGAAAATGACTCTAAATCAGGGGGTTATGATCAGTTGGTTCAAAAACGGACTCGTCCGAATATTTTCGAGAACCACGAAACTAAAGGGAATGAGTCTGAAAGAAAAGTTTATTTATATGAAGATGCCCTTAAACAGTCAACTGAATATTTCAATGGTGATGCACTGGCGGCCAGCGTCTGGGTAAGTAAGTATGCACTGAAGGACAGTCAGGGTAATATATACGAAGCTACTCCCGATGATATGCATCGTCGTATTGCCCGTGAAGTGGCCCGTATTGAAAAGAATTATAATAATCCGATGTCGGAAGACGAAGTATTCGAAGTGTTGAAAAACTTCCGTTATATAGTTCCGCAGGGAAGTCCGATGGCTGGTATCGGCAATAATTTTCAGATTGCAAGTTTGTCCAACTGTTTTGTAATTGGATCAAACAAAGCCGATTCGTATGGTGGTATCATGAAAGTTGATGAAGAACAGGTACAGCTTATGAAACGCCGTGGCGGTGTCGGTCACGATCTCAGTCATATCCGTCCCAAGGGCTCACCTGTGAAAAACAGTGCCCTGACTTCAACCGGTATAGTTCCTTTTATGGAACGTTACAGCAATTCAACCCGTGAAGTGGCTCAGGATGGCCGCCGTGGTGCGCTCATGCTCAGTATTTCAGTCAATCACCCGGATTCGGAAAGTTTTATTGATGCAAAAATGGAGCAGGGTAAAATCACCGGAGCCAATGTTTCTGTCCGTATTGACGATGATTTCATGAATGCTGTCTCTTCGGGCAAGCAATACACACAAAAATATCCCATTCATTCCGAAAAGCCGGTTTTTTCCAAATCCATTGAAGCAAGTGACCTTTGGGGAAAGATTGTTCATAACGCATGGAAATCGGCTGAACCCGGAATCCTTTTCTGGGATACCATTAAGCGCGAATCGGTGCCGGATTGTTATGCCGATCTTGGCTTTGAAACTGTTTCGACAAATCCATGTGGCGAAATTCCGCTTTGCCCCTATGATAGCTGTCGTTTACTCGCCATTAATCTGTATGGTTATGTTGAAAATCCATTCACAGAAAATGCCAGTTTCAATATGCCGCTTTTTCGCGAACATGTCTGGATCGCTCAGCGTATCATGGACGATATCATTGATATGGAGCTGGAAAAAGTCGATGCTATTCTTGAGAAAATCGACAAAGATCCGGAGCCGGGAGACATTAAAAATACAGAACGTCAGCTGTGGATGAAAATTAAAGAAAAAGCATTGCAGGGACGTCGTACCGGAATTGGCATTACAGCCGAAGGTGATATGCTGGCCGCACTCAATATGCGCTATGGATCTGACGACGCCATTGATTTCAGCGTGAATATTCATAAAACATTAGCTGTCGAAGCTTATAAATCATCGGTTAACCTTGCTGCAGAGCGGGGTCCGTTTCAGGTGTTTGATTTTGAACGTGAAAAAAACAATCCGTTTATTAATCGTCTCTTCAATGAAGAACCGCAACTGAAAGAGTCGATGAAACAGTTCGGACGTCGCAATATTGCTCTGCTAACCATTGCTCCTACTGGTAGCGTAAGTATTCTTACCCAGACTACTTCAGGGATAGAGCCGGTTTTTCTTACTGCCTACAAGCGCAGAAAGAAAGTTAATCCCAACGACAAAAACTCCAATGCTACTTTTATTGATGAGTCAGGTGACAGTTGGGAAGAATTCAACGTGTTTCATCCGAAATTTTTAACCTGGGCTGGTGTAAATGGTTATGATGTTGACGAAGTAAAATATCATTATTCCGAAGAACAGCTAAATGACCTTATTGCCAAATCTCCTTATCATAAAGCTACCAGCAACGATGTTGACTGGATCAGCAAGGTGAAAATGCAGGGTGCTATTCAGAAATGGGTCGATCATAGTATCAGTGTAACAGTCAATGTTCCTGAACATGTTGATGAATCGATGATTGATATGGTGCTTCGAACTGCCTGGGAAAGTGGTTGCAAGGGTGTCACCGTTTATCGTGAAGGATCTCGTTCGGGTGTTCTTGTTGCTGATAATAAAAAGAAAGAGGAGACTTGCTCGCAGTTTACCGAAACCAGTGCTCCGGCACGCCCTGTAAGACTTGATGCAAGTGTTTTGCGTTTTAATAATGGTGCTGAAAAATGGATTGCTGTCGTTGGATTGCTCAACGATCGCCCCTATGAAATTTTTACCGGTCGCGCCGATAATTTTGTTTTGCCCGAATTTGTTCACAGAGGTTGGGTCATCCGCGAGAAAAACCGTGATGAACGTGCACGCTACGATTTCGAATTTCTTGATAAAGACGGATATGCTGTAACTATTCGTGGTCTGTCCAGAACATTCAGCCCTGAGTATTGGAATTACGCAAAACTGATTTCAGGCGTTCTTCGTCATGGTATGCCGATTCCTTATGTTGTTCAGTTGGTTGATAACCTTCAGTTTGACAATGATGACATCAATTCCTGGCGTACGGGTGTTGTACGTGCGCTCAAACTCTTTATTCCTGATGGAACAAAGGCGCAGGGCGAGTGTCCGCAGTGTCATACCGATGCACTGCAGTTTAAGGAAGGATGTGTTACCTGCAGCAATTGTGGTTATTCAAAATGTGGTTGATTCTGCTTACATCAATATAGTATAAACGGGACCTTCGGGTCCCGTTTTTCGTTGTGTGCGAAAAAAGCTGCCCGGAAACCGAACAGCTTTTTTTCAAATATTTGAAATTGGGTTTTTCTACAGACCATCAACGAATTGTTCTGCATAATATTTTGCAGTCAGTTCTTCGCCTGTGGCGCGCTTGATCATTTCGTTCCAACTGTGTTGCGATCCGGGCGCAAACACTTTGTCCATCAGATATTTGCCAACTTCTTTATTGTTGTAATAGCTTGCACCATTGATGTCGTCCTGTTTCATAATATTGACAACAATATAGTGATTGAGTTGACTGGCAAGAAGTTCTCCAAGGTGATAGTTGTGATAGTAACAAGGAGAGGTTGCAATGTGAATTTTCGAAGCCCAGTCTGGTTCATTGCGGCCTTCAGGTTTTTTCATAAGCTGATATTTTTCAACCAGATCCCACCACAATTTATTCAGATCCTGATCAGGATTTTCGTACAGTCCTTTTTCGAATCGGTACATAACCTGCGACCAGCGGCTGAATACCAGTTGTTCGAGCCGCATGTATTTGAAAGCTTCATCTTTTATTTTTGCTTTTTCATCATCGCTGATGCCCAGCATATCCTGCATCCACTGAGCATTGCTGGCCAGACGCCCAAACATCATGGCGATGGCTTCGGTAGTGAAGGTGTGTGCTGGTTCGCGCAGTGCAAGCGGCAGGTCGCGGCTGATGTATTTGTCATAAACTCCATGTCCGAATTCATGCAACATGGTATTCATCCATTTGTAGTTTGGTTTCACATTGCAAAGAACGCGAACATCGCCTTCGTTGTCCATATCAATGCAGAATGCATGTTGATTCTTACCCTTCTTTTCAAAAAGATCGGAGCGGTCAATAATATCTTTCACATCCATTCCCAGACTGGCATAATAATCAGCTGTGAGCTTTACAAGATCTTTGTCTTTGTAGTATTTGTCAAGGTCCAGAGTGTAAATTTTCGGTGCTTCCTGAAAAAAACGTCCCTGAAAATGCCATGGTTTTAATTCAGCAATGGGAACATTGTAGCGTTTTGACAGGAATGAATCAATTTGACTTTTAAGCTTTGCAAAGCCGTCACGGGTGAGTTCGTCCAGTTCGTTGAAAAGGTTTTCTATTTCGGCAGGATCCTGTTCGCTGAGCTTGAGACTCATTTCGTGGTAGTTGTTGTAGCCAAGGTCTTTGGCAACTGCATTGCGTTTTTTTACCAATGTTATAATGTCGGCAGCAACAACATGACCTACTTTTTTGTGGGCCTTCCATGTTTCTTCCAGTTTTTTATTATCGGTGCTGTTAATCAGTATGTCTTCAACCTGATTATCGGTAATGGAGTCGCCTTTTTCGGTTGTCGCCCTGTAGGTGTTCATTTTTTTGGCGATTTTTGTTTCCATGCTGATAATCTCTTCCAGCTTTTTCTCGTCCACCTGATTGCGCTGGTATGCATTGAAAAGCACAAGCAATTCGCGGTCGAGCAGACTATCCTTGACTCCGCCGGCATCTTTGATTTTTTTCAACAGTGCAAAGTCTTCCTTGTTGGTGAAAATTTTGGAATATCGGATTCCCACTTCTTCTACTTTTGCATAATCTGCTTCCGAGCCACTGATTTCCGAATTCCACATGGCAGTGGTGTATTCTTTCATAACCGGCCTGATGGTGTCTTCATATTTTTTGATGAAGGCCTGAAGTTCACTTTTCATATCTCCTCCTTTGTCTTTTTTGTTTCCGCAGCTGCTTATAATGATAAGACTTATTGCTGCCATAAACGCCATTAAATAAATGTTTTTCATGTTCCTGGTTTTTGTCTGGTTTGAACGCGCAAATTACAGATATTTTTATTTGAGATTGTTTTTTTATTTCATTTTTTTATCAATGGGTTGCTTGGTTTTTTGTTTTAATGATGTTTCGTTTATAATTTTTATGATCATCCTTAATAATGCCAGTGATTGACTCATAATCCAATAGAAAGAGTGTGAAAACAGAATATATGTGTGGCGATGATGCGACAAATCAAATTTCGCATAATCGCATTAACACCACAGTATGAATAAATATCTGACTCTCTCATCTCCTCCATTGCATTTCGGACTATTGAAGGTCGTGTTGTTTTTGAAAAGAAATAAATTTCAGACAGTCTCTGAAGCTTTTTCTGGTATTATTGCGGATGTGCAAATAATTTTTTATCCGTAGTTGCGTTTATTTGTAAACCGATTCGTTGATTTGTCTTATTTTTGCAAAACTCAATTTTTCTGTGTGAAACATTTGGTTTTTTTCTTTATTGCTACTCTGTTTGCTCTGAGCTCTTGTTCTGTTTTTGATATGCAAAGCAAAGCCAGACATACTTATCTTAACAAAGTGCCGGTTAATGAGTCCTCTGTTGATGTTCGTACTGAAAAAGCAGTTTTTTGTGATCCTCAGCCCGACGTTTCAGCTTTGGCTTCGTTGCCTGAAAATATTTGTGAAACCAATCAAAGTCCGCAGCAAATCAATACTGTTCAGGATAAAGCATCAGATTATTCTGCCAAAACAATACCCGCCGTTGTATTTGTCCGTGATTTCGAAAAGACTTTCCGTACTCGCGCAAGAGCCCATTCGGCCGATGATTCATTCAGTATCGATCCGGCAACTTTACTGATCTGGGTGCTTGTGGTGGCCATTATTCTGGCTTTGCTCGGATACTTGCTCCCTGTTTTATGGACTGTTCTGATTTATACGCTGGCAGTTGTTTTGATTATAATGGCTATTTTGTTTGTTGTAAGCAATTTGTAACTTGTTCGCCAAATAATACTTCTTTTTAATGTATGTCTCCCTGCGACTGGCTTATTAACCGGGTGTCAGATCATTGATGTTTTGTTTTAGTTTGTCGAGTCCGGCACGCTGAAGAGGGGTGTGCGAAAAGTTACATTCAAATTGGGTTTTGCTCATGTCCATCCATTCTTTTTTCGTTGATGGTTCCATCCATTTTCCTTTCATTTTCTCAGAAAAGACGGAATTTATTTTTTTTTGATTGTATGGGCATTCAGTCTGACACATATCGCATCCGAAAATCCATCCTGGGTTTTTTTCACTGATGGAAAGAGGTGTGATTTCTTTGGATTCAATGTTGTGATATGCAATACATTTCCGGGCATCGATGGTTCCGTCGCCATTGAATGCCTGTGTGGGGCAGTTATCAATGCATTTGGTGCAGGATCCGCAACTGTTTTCAAGCGTGGTTGGATTATAATTGAAAACAAGTGATGTGAAAATATGTGAAATGAACACCCGGCTGCCTGCCATTGGATTGATAAGAAAGCCATTTTTTCCGATGAAGCCCAATCCGGCTTTCCATGCCCAATAACGATCAAATACAGCGGCGCTGTCGGTAATAAAAACGGGTCTGAACGCTGGATCTGCAGCAGCAATAAGCTTTATAACCGGCTCCGCCTTTTTTTTCAGATAAAGATGATAATCTGAACCATGTGCATAAGCGGCAATTTTGATTGTTTGGGAGTCAAACTCCGTTTCAGGCCAGAGATGCAACATTGAAATAATGGTTTGTGTTCCCGGATGGAGCAGGGTAGGGTCGGTTCTTTTGTCTGTGTTTCGTTCGAGCCATTGCATGGCGGAGTTATTGCCTGCTTTGATCCAGTCTTTGAATTTTTTCTGCCATGATGAATGAACTGGACCAGCTTCTGAAAATCCGACAGCTAAAAAACCTTGCTGCAATAATAATTCTGTAATTTCTGATTCCAGTTTTTGCACCTGTTTTTTGTTTCAAAAGTACACAATTCTGAAAAAAAGCATTTTTGTTTTAAAAACCAGATAAAAATCAGGAGTGTTTGTGTAATTCAGAAAATTCATGTAGGTTTGCCGAAACAATTTTACAAGTATGAAAAGAAAGTTTTTTTCTGTATTTCTGGTACTAGCGGCGTTCTTTATGAATTCGCCTGCAATGGCTTGCACAAACTATATTGTAACCAAAGGCGCTTCGGCAGATGGATCTGTAATGATAACCTATGCAGCTGACAGCCATGTTTTGTTTGGCGAATTGTATCATTGGGCTCCGGCTGTTTATCCCGAAGGCGCCATGATGGACATTTATGAATGGGACACCGGGAAATTTATGGGGCAGATCAAACAGGCCCGTCGTACTTATAATGTTGTCGGAAATATGAACGAATTTCAGGTTGCCATTGGTGAAACTACTTATGGCGGACTGCCTCAGCTCGAATCGCAAAAAGGTGCCATTATGGATTACGGCAGCTTGATTTATATTGCCCTTCAACGTTCAAAAACTGCCCGTGAAGCCATTATGGTCATTGCCAATCTGATGTCGGAATATGGTTATGCATCATCGGGCGAATCGTTTTCCATTGCCGATAAAAACGAAGCATGGATTATGGAAATTATAGGAAAAGGGAATTTTGGAAAAGGGGCAGTTTGGGTTGCCCGTCGCATTCCCGACGGATATGTTTCGGGTCATGCCAATCAGGCACGCATTCAGACTTTTCCTTTAGCCAATGGTAAAACATCCATTACCGATGAGCAGTTTGCCAAAATAAGTCTTCCGGCCATCGAATGTGTGTATTCACATGATGTGATAGATTTTGCAAGAAAAAATCTTGAATTTAAAGGTAAAGATGCCGAATTTAGTTTTTCCGATACATATAATCCAATATCCTTTGATGGAGCCCGTTTTTGCGAAAACCGCGTCTGGAGCTTTTTCCGTGAAGTAAACAGTGATATGGAGAAATATCTTGGTTACATTATGGGGCATGATTTAAAGAACCGCATGCCTCTGTTTATCTTACCAAATAAAAAAATTTCACAGAAAGATCTGATGACTTATATGCGCAATCACATGGAGGGAACACCTCTTGATATGACCACTGATTTTGGTGCCGGCCCTTATGAATGTCCTTACCGCTGGCGTCCGATGGTTTGGGAAGTTGATGGTAAAACGTATGTGCATGAGCGCGTTACTGCAACACAGCAAACAGGATTCAGTTTTGTAACCCAAAGTCGTAATATGGCCGATGAAGTGGGTGGAATAATCTGGTTTTCGGTCGATGATGCTGCCAGTACCGTTTATACTCCTGTTTATACAAGCAGCCGTGAAATCCCATCTACTTATGCCAGAGGAAACGGAGCAATGATGGAATGGAGTGATGATGCGGCTTTCTGGATTTTCAACCAGGTGTCTAATTTTGCTTATACCCGCTACAATGCCATTCATCCCGAAATCAAAGTGAAACAGGATTCTTTGGAAAATCTGTATATAAAACTTGTTCAGGATATAGATAAAAAAGCGCTCGAACTTCTTTCATCCGATAAAACTGCAGCCATTATGTATGTTACTGATTTTTCGGTAAAGAATGCGGATGGGCTGGTGCATTGCTGGAAGAAATTTTATCAGTATCTTTTTATGAAATATATGGATGGAAATGTAAAAACATATATTCCCGGTCAGCAGAATCCCAAGGTTGAATACCCTGGTTATGGCGAAAAATGGCTTCGGCATATTGTGAAAGATAATGGCGAGGAGCTTCAGTATATTGGAGCCCCATCGCATTAAATAATGATGCTTTTAAAAATTTGCCCGACCTTCCTGTTTTTTCAGGAAGGTTTTTTTGTGTTTTATCTACATATTTTCCGATAACTTATTTACAATTGCCGAATACTTGGACATTGTTTCTGTTATTCATGTGAATGGGTATTTTCGATGTTGGTTTTGACCGGCAAATTTTTTTTCCCGCGAGGTGAAAAAAACCACCTTATAATAAAAATTAGTCGTATCTTGCGCCACTATTTTCAAGTAGAAAGTTGAATTAAAATAAACCGACCATAGTATGAAAAGAATCACTACTGTTTTAGGTGTCTGTGTGTTGCTTGTTTTCTTTAGCAGCAGTGCACTGGCCCAGAAAAATGAAGGACAGCAACGCTATCAGCCCAGAAATTCAAAGGGCAAAAGCGAGATGGGTATCTCGGGTGCACTGGAATATTACAAGCTTGTTCGTGGCACTCCCGAAATCAGCGATATTGTCAATGCACATAAAGCTGCCAATCAGTTGCCAAAAGGCAAAGCCATGACCTGGTCAGAAATTGGACCAGACAACATTGCAGGCCGTACACGGGCTCTGTTGATTGACAGATTCAATACAGGTGTTTTGTATGCCGGTGGTGTTTCCGGTGGTTTGTGGCAGTCATTATCCGGTGGTACTTCGTGGCATCTGATTGCTCCGTTGGCTGAGAATTACGCAGTTTCATGCATTACCCAGGATATCAACGGAATCATTTATTTTGGTACCGGTGAAGGATTTGGAAATGGTAATGGTACTGCTGCCGGTAGTACTGGTTTTGTTGGTGGTGGGGTGTATAAATCCACCGATGCAACAGGTACCTCTTTTTCAGTTATTTCCAGCACGGTTCCAACTTCTTTAACCAGTGACTGGATTTTTGTTTATGAAATGGCCGCCGCTCCTAACAGTACACGTATTTATGCCTGTACCGACGGAGGTTTGTTTATTACCGATGATGGTGGTACAACATGGGTTAATCCTGTAATTTATCCGTCAACCACTCCTTATGGTCAGGTCTCCCACGATGTTGAGGTTGCCCCGGATGGTAGTGTTTATGCTGTTGTCGGAGATAAAGTGTTTTACTCTCCAAACGGAAACAGCGGAACTTTTGTCGATCGTTCCATTACAGGAACCACGGCTTCTTCTATCAGCAGGGTCGAAATAGCTGTTGCTCCTTCTGATCCTAATTACATTTATGCCAGTGTTGCCAAAGTTGATGGCTCGCTGCAAAATATTTACCGTTCTATCGATGCAGGCCAGAACTGGACAATCATTGGCCCCGGTGGCAGCGATCTTTTTCAGGTCTTTGGCTCAAACAATCAAGGATACTGGGATAATATCATCAAGGTTTTCCCCAACGATAAAAATCATATTCTTGTTGGTGGTGTCGATTTGTGGGAATGGACCGATGGTGGCACATGGCTGCAGAAATCACTCTGGTATCTTAACCCCACCAGTGCATATTATCTGCATGCCGATCATCATGATATTGTTTTTCACCCGACAAATTCAAGCATCCTGTATCATGGGTCTGATGGCGGTGTGAGCAAATCAATTGATGGTGCCCAGACTTTTTCGACTCTCAACCGTCGTTTTGGTACGGTTCAGTTTTATCATTTGAGCTGTAATCCTTTTGATATGGTAATGGGTGGCACTCAGGATAATGGCACTTTGATTCTGCCCGGAAATCTCACAAGCACCGGTACCGCCTACGAATTCCTTGGTGGTGATGGTGGTTGGTCAGCAATGTCTTATATCGATCCCAATGTAGTTGTTGGTACTGTTTACTATGGCGATATGTATCGTTCTGATGAATTGGGAAATAGTCCCAAAGCTTTCTACAGCGAAGCAATGAATGCTCCTGAAGAATTATCTTCAGCATGGGCAGGGTTTGTTACTCCCATGTATCTTGACGAGCAGATCAATGATCTGAATAGCCCCGATTCAATGTACTTCTTTAATACCGATACGGTGTCAATTCCTGCTGGTACTTCTGTAGTTGCTTATTCAAAGAAAAACAACAATTTCCCCTTCTATTATACAATTGAAAATACGCTGGCCGCAGGTGACAGTGTTCTGATTCAGGATAGGGTTCAGGCGCGTTTCTATATTGGTCTTAATGGAGCCGTATGGATGACAAAAGGCCTGCATGATTTCAGCGGTGCTCCTGCATGGTACAAGGTTGCAAATATTTCCGGTACCGCCCAGTGCTTTGCCGGTTCCAAAGATGGAAATTATCTTTATGTTGGAACCAATATGGGAAATCTGTATCGCATCTCCAATCTTTCTGCTGTGAAAGATTCACTGACCGGATATGTTACAAGTACACATTCTGTTGTTGAGTGCACCCGTATTGCCAGCACCAGTCGTGCCATCACTTCTATTTCTGTTGATCCAAGCAATCCTGAAAATATTTTATACACTTTGGGAATGTATGGGAAAACGGATTATGTTTATTATTCAACTAATGCATTGGATTCAATACCTACTTTCGTGAATAAAACCGGCAACCTGCCCAAAAATCCTGTTTACGCAAGTATCATTGAAATGAGTAACTCTGATTTGGTTATTGTTGGAACTGAACTTGGTATTTTCAGTACATCCGATATTGGAGCAGCTTCAGTTTCCTGGGTTGAAGATAACGAAACTATCGGTAGAGTTCCTGTGTATTCTCTTGTTCAGCAGATAAAGAACTATTACGGCACCAATAACTATGGTGTTATTTATGCTGGTACTCATGGTCGTGGTGCGTTTAAATCTACTTCTTATCTTGGTATCGAAGATGAGCAGGAAGCTACTTCAATGGCAACCATTGGCATTTATCCGAATCCTGCTGAAACCACAGCTATTTTGTCATTCAATTCGGATGAAAAAGGAAGCGGTATTGTAAATGTTTATACCATTGATGGCAAATTGGCTGCTTCGAAACAGGTGAACCTTAAAGCCGGAAACAATCTGGTTGAACTGAATGTTTCTGGTTTGGAAAGTGGTAATTATCTCATCGAAGTTCGTACCAACATGGCTTCTGTATCTGGTAAACTCATTAAAAAATAATAAGAGAGCCGGGGTTCGCCCCGGCCTCATTTTTAAATTGTAACTTTGAAAATCTGCGATATATGAAAAAATTTCTATCTGCATTGTTCATCCTGATGGCTGTGTCGGTATCAGCTCAGGAAAAAATTTATGCACCAACACTAACGGCTCCGGCTGATGCAGCTGTTAATCAGAAAATAGATGCTTTACTCGACTGGAACCCTGTTGCAGCTGCAGTAAAATATGAAGTAAATCTCGACACATCGGCCAGCTTTACCAATCCGCAGGATGTTGTTGTTACTTATTCTGCCTGGCAGTCATCTTTGCTGCTCTTTGGAACCACATACTACTGGCGAGTCAGAGCAATCGATGCCAACGATGTAATTTCTTCCTGGTCTGTGGTACGTAGTTTTACTACCTCGGCCGCCCCAAGTCCTCTCTGGCCTGCTCCCAATTCACATGACGCGTCTCTTTGTCCTCAATTGAAATGGACTCTTATGTCAAACGTTACCAAGTACGAATGTCAGTTCGATTCATCGCTTACCTTTGCCAGTCCCTGGTTCAAATCTGCTCTTGTTGACAGTACGAATTACTTCCATGTTTTCGGAAACGATTATGGCGAAAAGTATTATTACCGGGTTCGCGCAATTCATATCTATGATACATCTGATTGGTGTTCACCCGTTGCTTTTTTTACCCGTGACTCGGTCGCTTTCCATCCTACATCGCCGCTTGATGCCGATACGGCAATTCATCCGGTTGACTCTATCAGAGTCAGAGGTATTTACGGCACCAACAGCTACGAAGTACAATTCTCGGTTGATTCTGTTTTCACAGCTCCACAGATTTTCCATTGGGACAGTACCGCAATGTGGATAAAGTTTTCTTCCGGAGCATATGATACCATCGCTCGTGGTCCTATGGATACCATTCCTTTTGGTACATTTTACTACAGGGTTCGTTTGATGACTGATGACGATACCACCAAATGGACTGCTGTCCGTTCACTCACCACTGTGAAAAAGGTTAAAATGCTTGCGCCTGCTGATGGTGCTACTGCTGTTGATCCTGCTACATCTTTCTCTTGGGAAGCAATTCGTGGCGCAGCTTATTATATTCTTGAATATGATACTGTTCCGGCTTTTACCAATGTAACCAAAGTTGATGTGGTTGGTACATCATATACTCCTGCAGCACAGCTTTTCTCACAAACCAATTATTACTGGAGGGTACGTTGTGTTACCAATGCTGACACTACAGATTTGTATGATGATTTTCATTTCAAAACATTCTGGGGTGTAGGCGTTGAGGAAAATGAAGTCGCTACCTGGAGCGTTTATCCAAATCCAACCAGTGGCGTTTTTTATCTGAATCTCGAATCAGCTTCTTCTGCCAGAATCGAAATCCTGAATCTTCTTGGTGATGTTGTTTACTCTCAGAATAGTCTTGCCAATGGTTCCAATACCATTCACATAGACAATCTGAATGATGGTATTTACATGATGCGCTTGTATGTTGATGGTAAATTATATACATCGCGCGTTGTAAAGAAATAGAACAATAATATTTTTTAAAAAAGGGCTGTTCAGTTTTGAGCGGCCTTTTTTTATGTATTTGTATTATTTGAAATCATCCATTACCATTGTGAAAAATATCATAGGCGGATGCCAAAGGATTACTTGACAAACAGGCAGGTATCACATGTTTATAAAAATGGCAAAAATACACCCCCCATGTTTTGTCAGGCTCAACACCTGGCCAGCGGGTTGTCTTTTTATGTTTTTCGGGAGACATAGACTCATCCGGAGTCTTTCAAAAATGATAACATCTATTCTGATTTGTCAAGGCGGATTAATACCAAAGTGATTTATAAATCGGTTCAATTATTTTTGGGAGACTCCGGAGGAGTCATATATCTGTAGACCATATAAAACAAAACCACGACTCCGGAGGAGTCGCATATAAGGAGCTTCGTCTTCTGACAGTGCTTGTTAATATGCGACTTCTCTGAGGTCGTTTGCTCGGTATTGGTTTTTTTACAGATATGCGATGCCTGCCTTTTCATCAGGTAAACCTCTGGCATCAGCCAACAAAACGTTCAATGAAATTGCTACAATTGACTAAATTATATTTCCTTTTGGTATAAAATAATTTGAGAAACTGTATCCAGAATGCAATTATTCAGGATTGTCCTTCAGATAAAGCGGATAAAAGGTAAAAGCCGGTATTAGGGTAAATTGGGTAGTTCTCCAATGAAATTGAGATTTTCGGTACTGGGATGTGTTTTCAGTAAATCTTTGGTATTTGTATTGAGTTTCATTGGTCGGCTGCGACGATAGGAATACCGGCTTGTGAAAAGGCCAATACCGTTTGAAATATTCGAAAAGCTGGGTTTGTCCTGAATCAGCGTGTTGGACGGCTGATTGACATCCATGTAGGTGTTAAGATCTTCGGCGCCGATGGTAATGGATAAAAATACATATCCGGTGTATCGTTGCACATCATCGCGTTGTTCGATTGCTTGTCCGAGCAAATCGTAAAAAGTCCAGTTGCTGTAGTTCATATAAAGCAGTTCGCCACCACTGGTATTGTCGGATTTTACGGTTGCAAGATTCCAGTCAATTGTTTTTTCAATGGTATCAGTGGGATTGCTGTCGTAAATTTCGTAATAATGGAAAGTGAATTTACCTTCATATATTTTTCCGTTTTTAACGGAACTGAATTTCACATTGCTTTGATTGTCGGTATAAAACGAAATGGTAGTGGAACTGGAGGGTGGTGTTTCAATTAAAATATTGCTCAGGCCGGGAGCTTCGCTTTCATAAATGTTACCGGTAACATTATCGGTTATAATAAGTTTGTAGCGATAATCAGATTTAAGCCATGTGGTATCGTTTGTAAAAGTGTTGATGGTTGCCAGTGCGGCTATATTACTTTTGAAGTCAAAACGATAATAGGTTTGATATCCGGAAAAAAATACGCCGCCCCCGTCTTTATAAACATTGACGGTGTCGGCTGTCAATGGGGTGCTCAGAACACTTTGCCCGTTTGAATTGACCACATCCAGTTTCACATCCAGCAGATAGGGGTACAGGGTGCTGTCGGGAATCTGAGCATATTCCAGCGCATTTCCTTCGCCCAGAAAAGCCCGGTTGATTTTAATGTATTGAGTACTGGAAGCTGCATCCAGGATGCCATAAACAACCATTACTTCTTTTTTGTTTCCGTTGATATCAAGTTCGGTACTGCATGAAAAAAAAGAATATGCAGTGGCGGTCAGAATTAAAATTGAAAGGACTTTTTTCACAGACTTATAATTTGAGACAATTGCAAAAATAATTAAAATGTTGCAAAATCAATCATTATTGATAAGAATGAGGGCGTTAAAAATCAGTTTATGGCCTTTTTCAGCCAATGGCTATTTGGCTTTCTTCGTTGAACACTGCATCAGAAAACCGGAGAGACTCGGCCAAAAGATCTGTAATTGTCATTATTTTTATTTCAAGGCCATGTTTGGCGGCGACACTTTCGAGTTGCAATACACAGCTGGTTTCTGTAGTGATGATATATTCAGCGCCGGCTGCAAGGGCTGTTTTCAGCTCGTCCAAAGCTATTTGAGCACTCAGTTGTGAATACATAACCGAAAATACACCTCCAAAGCCGCAATCCGATTTATTTTGGTTTGCACCCACCAATTGTAGGCCCTCAATCATTTTCATTAGCTGAAGTGGTTCTTCTCTGAGTTTGTAATCAATTTTTGCGCTGCTTTCAACATGAAGCATTACTTTAGCTTTGAATTTGCCTTTCCAGGCCGAAACATGAAGAATATTCATCAGAAAATCGGACAATTCAAAAACTTTTGTCTGCAGCTTTTTATATTCAAGATGCAATGATGTATTGTAGAAAAAGCGGTTGTAATTGTTTTTTACCATGTGGGCGCATGCGGCCGAGGGCATGATAACATATCTTTCCGATACGAATTCATGAATAAATTTTTCACCGGCAAGGCGGGCCTCATCCCAATGACCGGCATTGTAGGCAAGTAGCCCGCAACAGGTTTGTTGTTCCGGATAGTGTATTTCAACTCCCAGATGACGCAACACCTTATACAGGTTCTGTGCAGTCTCTGGCTTGAATTGATCAGTCAGACATGGTATGAAGACACTTACTTTCATGCTTGTTTTGCGAAAATCAAAGTTACATATTATTTTTTTCCTGTTAAAAGAATTTATAAACGGCCTTGTTTTTGTTATATTTGCTGTTCAAAATAAAACGCCTATGAAAAAGAAATTACTTTTTTGGTCAGCTCTCGCTTTGATTTTCACTTTCACATCTTGTGATTTATTGCAGGAAGAACCGCCAACAAAAACCCAGATGGAAGGTGTATGGCTGGTTACCAAGGCCTATGACCTGAATTCAGCACAGGATATCACTCAAAAAGTGAATTTCCCGCTTACCGGCTTTCATCTTAGCAGCGATGGAACCATTATATCAACTGCCGGTCCACTGATGATGTATATTGTTTATGGCGACAGCAAATTTGTGAATATTGCCAGTGAAATTGACCAGGTATTCAATTATGCCAGCCTTGACTTCAATGGTGGTGAATTTTTTATAGGCGGTGGTGTGCAGACAAGGTTTACTCTTGAAATGAAACTTGAAGGCCTGCCCGGGCAAAAAGCACTGACAACCTTGCTTGAGCTCATCGGTATCGGAAATGATTATCTTGATGTTGTGGTTTATCACAAGTTCATGGATGTGAAAGTCGATTTTTCCGAAGATTATGAAACCATGTACTGGGAAATCGACAACATGACCACTGCTGTTTACAACACAAAGGATAATTACGGCAATTATGTTCTCTGGCAGGGATGGCCTGTAAACAATTTCTCGAAAGTACAGATCACTCTTCAGAAACAGGTGAAAGACCTCAGGGATCTGGTTGAAGAAGCAAGCAATTAAAAATCAGTTTTCTGATCAAGCAATATTGAACCCGCTGCAATGGCGGGTTTTTTTATTTTTTCTGTTTATGAAAAACAAAGATCAGAATGTGACCTCATACGAAAATGGTCCATAATACGACCAATACGGAGAAATAGCATTGGGCACAAATATGCTCCTGCTGATTTCTGCACTTTGAACTCCGTCTTTGTAATAAAACCATTTGAAAATACTAATTGCTGAAGCGTCAACATGAAAATACACACACAAATCCGATTGATTTTTAATAATTCTCTTTGTTTGACAGGGGCTTTGAATTTCAATGCTGTCAGCATCTATTATTTGCCAGGTGCTGTCAGAAATAAACATTCGGATTTGACCGGTTGGAAGAACTTTGATGATTTGCTCATTATCAGCTTCTGATGCAGAAATCACGGGTCTATCATCAGACAGATATTTGAATTCGCTTAAAGTGGAATCAAAAGTATTGGGCGAATTTGATGAAAGAATAATTTTATCAATAAAATCACCTCTTTGAGTATAATCAAATTCAATTGTGAAATTTCCGTAATAGTCCGAATGTGTACTATCAAGATACCCCCCACATGAAGAAACCCATGACTGAAGGGAAGCACCAACAAAGGCTCCGCTTACAGGTAGCCCTGTATAACTGTTTATTACTTTGCCATGAATACTAAAATGATAAGTCTCTTTTTTCTCGCAACCGCAGAAAATCAGAGCTATGACAACCGAAAGAAGCTGAATTTTCCTTTTCATATTGTATCTTTTAGTATCTACCTTATCAGTGTTATATGTCCCCGTTTTGTAAAATGCTGGTCACCCGGCAGAGTCATCTGAAGAATGTAGTGGTAAACGCCCACAAGTGCTGGTGCGCCATCGTTGGTGCCATCCCAGCATTCGTAAAAATCAGTGGTGTTGAACATCTCTTCGCCCAGTTCATTGAAGATGATAAAAGAGTAAGTGGTGTGGTCGATATACACACCAAAGGGGCAGAATGTCTTATTGTATCCTGTCGGTGAAAAAGCATTTGCAATGAACAGTCTTGGCAATTGCTGAATTTCTATCTGGTTGGATAATGTTGTGTCGCTGTACCCAAGCTGATTTCCGGCTGACTCAATGCCTTCAAGCCGATAGGTGAACAAACCGTAGCTCAGATAAAATGATGCAACATCATCAATATGATATTCAGCACCGGGTGTGAAAGTCGCTATCGGTGCGGCATCCGGCACATTGTCGATCATCCGGTACAGGCGATATTCCTGAACTCCTGTTGGCCAGCCCTCGTAATCATTCCAGAAAAGTTCATTGGTGAGATCGCTCAATGGTTCTCCCGAAAGAAAAATGGTACGTGCAGTGTCACTGTACATGGCTTCGTTGCTGCAGGAATCAATTACAGCTACCCGGTAGTAAACCGAATGCAAATCTGCACTGGCTGTTGCATCGGTGAAGGTATATTCGGGCGTGGCCGTATAAGACTGATAATCGATCGAAGTCCACGGACCATCTGGTGTCAGACTGCGTTGCAGCGAATATCCGATCACATACACGTTGCGGTCATTTACCCATTTCAGATACACGCTACCATCCGTTTCTACTGATGCATGCCGGATGTACACATAGGAAGGCAGCTCAGGAAAATCAACAAACTGGCATGAATTATTGGATGAAGAAAAGAAGCCATTGGTTGAAACTGCAGTTACATAAAAGCAGTATGAGCTGTCATCTTCCAGATTCAGAACGTCGTACGTGGTCGTAGTATTTGACACCACATCGAGGACAGACCAAGTGCCACCGTTTTCAGAAAAATATAAGACATATTCATCAATGCCGGGAAAGCCGCTATAGGCCGTCCAATCGAGATTTACGCTGCGGCTGCAGGGATCAACGGTGCTGCTCAGAAAAATGGTTGAATGGCCCGTTGTGAGCGGACTTGTGGTTGCACAGGAATCGATGGCAGCAATGCAGTATGATTCGGAATTTGCATCAGCAGTTGATGCGGCATTTTCGTACGATGTGGTGTTGATGCCCCAGACAGTATCAATGGGTGTCCAGACGCTGGTGAAAATATAAATGATATAGCCCTCGGTATCTTCGGATGCTGAAGGCTGCCATCCGAGAATGGCATTTTGCGTTGTTGGGTTCACCGAAACGCTGTCGAATACAGGAATTTCGGGTGGTATAGTATTTTGGTAAATGTCGCCATCAATAGAAGAAACCGACATGCAGCCGGAAGCATCGGTTTGTTGAATACGAAAATTTATCTGGCTGTTGCAGATATCAATGGTGTCGATAAAAGAAGTGGTCATTGATGTTCCGGCAGCAGTCCATATGCCGGCGGGAAATTCGTAGAAAATATTGTAATTGGCGGAAGTAATCAAAGGCGGCATGTGGAGCGCGTTCCAGCTGAGCGGAGCTGTTCCGTTCAGGGGATTCAGAGCAGTAAGCATCATGGTCTGCAGAGTGTCGGATGGTGTTGAATATTGCAATGCCGGCGCATCGGAAACAGTAATCATATAATAAAAACCAGCATTAATCTGTGCGTTGGCACCAGCATGCAACCAGGTGTTTTGTGTGTAAAGCGAAACATTTCCAACCATTATGTAAGGCCCTGTCAGGGTGGTGGAATGAAAAATCTGATAAGAATCGAAAACAGCAGTTGGATCGGGTGGAATAACCCAGGAAAGCTCTACATCGCCGTTTGATTTCACATCGAGGCATCGCAGCGAAGGCGCATTGAGGGCGGCGAAAGAAATAGTTCCCCAAAGAATGAGTACAGGGAAAAATATTTGTTTCAGCGGCACTTTCATTGATTAATTTTTATTACCGACAATCAGAACGCGCATTTCATCAGGATTCAAATATTTTTTTGCCATTCGCTGAATGTCATCGGGATTTGCTTTGGCAATTGTATCCCAATAATTTCTGAAATAATCTTTTGGATTGAGTTGTTCGGCGTGCATGGTCATCAGTCGTTCGGTCAGCGCAAAGGGGCCGTCCATGCTGCGAAGCAGACTTCCGAAAATATAATTACGTGCAATATTCAATTCTTCCATTTGAACTTTTTCAGAAGATAAACGTGATATTTCTCTGAAAATTTCATCGAGGGCGAGCTGAGTAGTTTCTGATTTCACTTCGGTTTGAATGGACAGATGGCTGGCTTTGGGACGAACAGCGATTCCGGATGAAATTCCATAGGTATAACCTTTTTCTTCGCGTATGGATTTCATTAGCCGGCTGCCGAAATAACCACCAAGAATGGTATTGGTAAGCATGAGCAAGGGAAAGTCGGGGTGGCTTCGACCAACAACGGGTGTGCCAAGCATAATGGCAGACTGCACGGCATCTTTTATTTCAATAATTCTTTGTTTTTCGGAAGAGGGTTGAATGTCGAAATTCTTTTCATCGGTCGTAATCAGATGCTTTTTTGTTTGTTCCATCATTTCAGATAATGATGCAATGACATCGGTATCCATATTGCCTCCAATATAACAGCGTGCATTGCCTAATGGAAGCTGGCTGTACAATTGTTTCAAATCATCGCTTGAAATATTGTCGAAGTCCGATTCTTTCAGAATTTTTCCGTAAGGATGGGTTTCGCCATAAAGCATGGAAGGCAGTGTACGTCGGGCAATGCTCAAGACTTTTTTGTTGCCGATGATGAATTCCTGTTTATTGTTGGCAAGAATCACCCTGAATTCTTCTTCCGGAAAAACGGATTCAGTCATGATGGAAATCAACAACGGAAAAAGCCGGACAAGAATATGTTTTACTGCAAAAATACTGATGGTTGTGAAATGATTTGAGGCCGTAATATCGATGTATGCGCCGTTGAAATCAATGGTTTCGGCAATCTGAAAGGCATTGTATTTTTTTGTTCCTTCCATCATCATTCGCGCCATGGAAGATGCCTGTAGTGGTTTTTGCTGAGACCATGTGCCAGCGCCTATCACAATGTCGAGACGAACAACTTCCGAATTGAAGTTTTCGAAAGAATAGCAGGGAATCAGATTGTTTATTTTTGTTTCCGAGAAATCGGGAAATCCGCTGAATTGGAGCAATCCGGCTGATGGAGCTTGTTTTCGGTTGATATTTTGATTGTTCATATAATCTGTTTTGACACTGGGAAAAGGAATTTGTTATTTAGCCGGTTCATAATTTAGTTGGGAAAGGTTTTCTTTACGGAATAATTCATTAGCTACACGGCAAATATCGTCTTTAGTGATGGCTTTGTAATGTTCCACTTCGTGATTGATTTGGTTTGCATCGCCCATCCATTCATATAAAGCAAGATTCATTGCATTATTGAGACAACTGGTTTTAGAAAATTCAAAAGTAGATTCGATTTTATTCTTTACTTTTTCAATTTCGCGGTCATGGATATTTCCTTTTTTTATTTCTTCAATTTCTTTATCTATGGCTGGGATTACATCATCGAACGAATAACCGTTGGAGAGTTCGCCTTGCACAATAAAGAGTCCCGGATCAACATCGCCGGAAATGTAGGCATTCAGACTGGAGAAATAGTTTTTATCTTTTACGAGATTTTGATACAACCTTGATGAGGCACCATTTGAGAGCAGATCAGAAATCATGTCACAAACTTTATAATCAGGATGATTTCGTGCGGGCATGTGGTAGGCCTGATATAGCGCTTTGAATGGCACATCGCGGGTAAGAGTGAGTTCTCTTTTTTTGTTTTGCACTGGTTCCTGAGGTATCTGATGTGTAGCTGTATGAGGTTTATCGATATTTCCGAACCATTTTTCAGCGAGACTTTTCACCACTTTCAATTCAAGCGGGCCTGCGACAACCATAATAGCGTTGGCAGGGTTGTACCATTTGTTGTAGAATTCCCGCACATCGCTCATGGTCGCATTTTCGATATGGCTGATGTCTTTCCCGATGGTTGCCCATTTGTATGGATGCGTGGTAAAAGCCAGTGGTCTCAGATAGAGCCAGGCATCGCCATAAGGCTGATTCAGGTATCGTTGCTTGAATTCTTCAATGACAACCTTCCGCTGCACTTCGAGCGACTTTTCGGAAAAGGCCAGACTCAGCATGCGGTCCGATTCGAGCCAGAATGCAGTTTCGATGTTTTGAGCCGGTAAAGTAATGTGATAGTTTGTTATATCGTTATTAGTGAAAGCATTGTTTTCGCCACCTACTTTTTCAAGTGGTGTATCAAATTCAGGAATATTTATACTTCCACCAAACATGAGATGTTCGAACAAATGGGCAAAACCGGTTTTGTTTTCATCTTCATCGCGGGCTCCTACTCCATAGAGTATGTTAATGACCGCCATGGGAGTGGTTTTATCGTTGTAAACCAGGACTTTTAATCCATTGGAAAGCGTGAATTTTTCAAATTGAAGCATTGAAATTATTTTACTTCAAAGTTAAATAAATATCTTTGACAAAAAAAACACATGCTCCGGGATGATAATGTTGTGCGGAAACCGGCTCTGTATCTGAAAAGGCTCATCAGACACAAGCAATTTGTGTTGCTGCTCAGTATTATGGTTGGGTTGGCGGCAGGTCTTGCTGCGGTTATTCTGAAAACTTCTGTACATTACATTGAGGCCTATGTCCGTGATCAGGCCAATGTGGATGCCGAAAATTTCTATTATCTGGTTTTACCTGTTCTGGGAATTCTGATTACGGTTTTTTTCACGGTGTATATTGTAAAGGACGATATCAGTCATGGAGTATCAAAGATACTGCGAGCTTTATCGAAAGGCGAGTCACGGATGAAGCCACATTTTATGTATTCCGGGCTTGTAGGTTGTTCGGTTACAGCCGGAATGGGTGGTTCTGTAGGGATGGAGGCCCCGATTCTGGCAACAGGTGCGGCCATGGGATCCAATATTGGCGAATGGTTCGGGCAATCGCACCGCACCCGAATGCTGCTCATCGGCGCAGGCACAGCTGGTGCATTGGCAGCCATTTTCAAGGCACCCATTGCCGGTGTTATCTTTGCAATAGAAGTGTTGGCTCTCGAAGTTTCAGCTGCATCTATTATCCCTTTGCTTATCAGCGCTGTTACTGGTGCCCTGCTTTCTACTTTCATGCTTGGAAAAAACATTGAGTTCTATTTTTCCATTCAGGAACCGTTTGAATACAGAAATATTTTTTATTATGTTATTCTGGGTATTGTCTGCGGTCTTGTTTCAGTGTATTTTCTACGCACCAATAGCTGGATTGAAGGGGCTGTTCAAAAAATAAGGAAAAAAATCTGGCGTATTGTTATAGGTGGAGGCGCTGTTGGATTGCTCATATTTCTGTTTCCGCCACTGTACGGCGAGGGTTATGCTTTTATGCGCATGATTCTGAGCGGAAATGTTCATGATTTATCAAACAATTCTTTCTTTTATAACTTTGATGAAAATTCATGGATTTTTGTTGGATACCTTGGATTGATCCTGGTCTTGAAAGTTGCTGCCATGTCGCTGACAACTGGGTCTGGTGGAATCGGCGGAGCTTTTGCACCATCTTTGTTTATGGGGGGGATAACCGGAGCAGCTTTCGTTAAAGTTGTCAATTTGCTCGGTTTCACAACCATCATTCAATCAAATTTTATTCTTGTTGGAATGGCTGGTTTAATTGCTGGAGTTATATCGGCTCCATTGACAGCCATATTTCTTATTGCAGAAATTACCGGTGGGTATGCCTTGTTTATTCCACTGATTGTAACATCAAGTATTGCGTATATGACAACGCGGCTCTGGGAGCCCTATTCCATTTATACGTCCCGATTGGCTGTGAGCGGTGAACTGGTTACACATGATCGCGATAAATCGGCATTAACACTGCTTAGAGTGAATGAAGTGGTTGAAACTGATTTCAAAGTAGTTCATCCCGATCAGACTTTGCGCGATTTGGTGCAAGTGATTTCGGCTTCAAACCGCAACCTTTATCCGGTTGTTGATGAATACTGCAATTATCTTGGTGTGATTACGCTTGATTCTGTAAGGAAACTGATGTTTGACCAATCGAAGTACGACACTGTTTTGTTGCGTAATCTGATGCAGAAAGCAAAGGAATCTGTATCACTCAATGATAATCTTGACACAGCCATGGGCAAATTCCGCAAAACAGGCTGGTACAATCTGCCTGTGCTGAATGGCGAGAAATATGTCGGATTTGTTTCGCGCTCAAATATTTTAATGATCTACCGGAATAAAATCCGTGAGTTTTCTGCTGAGTGATAAAACTCCTCGAAGGGTTCAGAACCCTCGAAGGGTTCAAAACCCTTCGAGGGTTGAGACGTCGCTTCCGGGCTCAAATTCCTGCGTTGGCTTGCCGTAGTTGAAGACAATCAGCGGGCGGTTGCCACCCAGAGACATACCGTTTTCGTTGAATTCAAAATAACATCCTTCGCGAAGGCCGGCAACAACGGTGCTGCGGTTTACCGTCAGAAACTCTTCGATTCGCTGCTGGCGCGTTTCTCCGCCATGTCCTTCGGGATTGGCATCGAGATAATGCGGGTTGATCTGAAAGGGAATTACATTCAGACATTTGAAGCTGGCGGGCTCCACAATGGGCATATCGTTCGTTGTGAACAGGGCGGGGCAGGCGATGTTCGAGCCGGCACTCCATCCGCAATAGGGCGTTCCCTGCAGCACTTTTTCGCGGATGACTTCCATCAGGCCTGTTTTGTGCAGCATGTGAACGAGATAGAACGTATTGCCGCCGCCGACCGAAATGGCTTCAGCGTTTTTCATGGCTGCCACGGGATCAGCTTCTTTATGTACTGAAGTGAATTCAATACCATACTCAGCAAATACACCGGCCACGCGTGCGATATAAGCATCGTACGAAGCTTCAATACTTTCGTCAACGAGGTTTACGCCTGCATAAGGCACAAACAGCACTTTTTTGACATTGTACTTCTGATAAAATGACACTATTTTTTCTTTGCACCAACCCAGATAGGGCGCTCCGGCCATGGTGGAATTACTGATGAGAAGCATGTTTTTCATAGGAGAGATTTTTTTCAAAGATAGAAAAAATTATCTGGAGCGGGAGAAGACTTGTTTCAGGATTGGTGATTTGTGGAGTAATGAATAATTGACAAAAGATGTTGTTTTTTCAGCGACTGATTGTAGATTATTTAGGCAAGAGTTGAGCCTGTGGCAGGATTTAATTGCTAAAGTGCTTTTAGGAGATAAATAATTCTCACACCTTTAAAAAACCTAAACTATAAACCATGGGTTGCAATTTTTCAGTCAAGGTTTTGTACGCTTCTTCAAATGCTTTAAAACTAACAGGAGGATAATCGCCACTGGCATTTCGTGCTTGCAGTGCTTTGCGAATCTGATACCATCCAACATCAGCACGATTAAGTTTAAGTTCATCACGCACTGAGCGGGAATCAGTGTGAGCAAAATAGGCCTGCCATAATTTCTTACCTTCGGCTAAAACTTGTTTTGCTTCACTATAGAACTTTTTATTTGAAATGTAATTCACCATAAAATCGCTCTCAAACCTATCGGGAGCATTTACTTCTTGTTCGGTGTATGGTATAAAATGATTTACAATGCTCCACTTTTTATTATTCCATTCCAAATCATTGGCACTTGCGGTTAGGTTGCTGCCATTAAATAGGGCCTGCTGAAAAAGTCACCTTTGTCAGATTTGAATAATCTGAGGACGGAAAAACATTTTCTGAATAACGAGATTGATTTCTCGGAGCACTTTTGTTTTTAATGCTGAAAAACTAT
>Ga0116152_10000589_pt1 | contig 29556 bp, 28 predicted proteins | sample AD_UKC119_MetaG_FD_89894 | JGI IMG/M metagenome (GOLD analysis project Ga0116152, IMG submission 89894) | Active sludge microbial communities of municipal wastewater-treating anaerobic digesters from Hong Kong - AD_UKC119_MetaG | ecosystem: Engineered > Bioreactor > Anaerobic > Digestate... | reverse complement strand
GCTTTGATACGGCGTCGAATCCTGATCATGCCAGAAATGGCCACCTGCATCCTCTTTTTTTATGCCATTCCGGCCATAAATTCGCTTAAACAGAGAGTTTTGCAAGAGGCTCAGTTTGCTGTTGACCCGGCCCATTGCTGCGCTGCGGGTTGTTTTGACCGTTCCTGGTGTCGAGGGCGAGATGATGGATATCCATTGGATTTATCTGGATTTGTTTCCCGGATGGTTTCGTGCCAATATCCTCTTTTGGGGAATGTTGAAAAGGACTATCCATGATATTCAGGCCATTGCATTGGTGAGCAGCCAGAGTTAGCGGCCAGCCGATACAGCTTGTAACGGTTGAGGGGTTTTTTATCTGGAGGTAGGGGTGATGGATAATTTTGCTTCGACTAATAAATTAATTGGTCTGCGTTTGTCTGCTTTTAAAAAAGGGAAAAAAGCCGCTTATATTTCCCTGATTCGTTTTTACTTACAAAGCCGTTTTGGCGAGATACCAAGTGAATTTTTCTTTAAGATGAACAGGTTGTCTTTGGGGGATGTTGATCAGCTTTCCAAAGAAATGTATAGGGCAAAGGATTTTATATCCTTCGAAATCATACTGATGTCAACTTTGCTGGAGCACTATTGCAATCATCCGGAAACTGCAGTATCGCTGGCGGCCTGGAGAAACGACTTGGGTTGGCTGCACCGGGTGGCAAACGACCTGAAGCGTTATGAACTGGAAGAATGAGTTTGCGGTTGTCCTGCCGGGTCGATATGACCCGGTTTTTGTCTGTCTGTGAGCGGGGGACGTCACGGCAGGCATGAAATATTTTCGCAGTTACTGGTATTACTGGTACACCGGCCAGCCGGTTGTGGCACTGGTCAGTATGGCGGGGTCTTTTCTGCTCCTGTTTCTGGGGCTGGTATGGCTGGGCGGTTTTTCCCTGTGGGGAGTATTGCTGGCGCTGGTACTGGATGCGTTGGGTCTGGTTTTTGTGCTTATTTATGTACTGGTGCTGCGTACTTTTGTACCGGATCTGCTGGTGGTGCAGGCTGACTTCTGGGTCCTGAACCAGTTTGTGCTGCCTGCCATTGCCGCTTTTTTTGTGAGCCGGCTTGTAACCGGTGTTGTGGCCCGCCTGTGGGGTCGTCGGGTCTGACATACGATGCTGCTGTCTGTTTCCGATGCCTGTTTTTTTATGTCTGCATCTTTGCCGGTGCCCGTTTCCGTTGCTATTGAACCCAGCTGACTATCCAGGGCAGTATCACGGATGCCAGAAAGGCTGAAAGTGCCATGGCCAGACCGGAAAAGGCCCCCATTTCCGTACTGACCTGAAACGCCCGTGCCGTGCCGATCCCGTGAGCGGCCACCCCCATGGCAATACCGCGCACACTGTCATCCTGTATGCCCATCCAGTCGAACAGCTTGGTGCCGAATACCGCACCGATGACACCGGTGCTGACCACCAGCACGGCAGTCAGTGATGGCAGGCCGCCGATGCGTTCGGCGATGCCCATGGCGACAGGGGCTGTTACCGATTTGGGCGCAAGGGACAACAGGGTCTGCGAATCTGCACCCAGTATGCCGGCAATCAGCACGGCACTCAGGCCACCGATGCTGACTCCCAGTACCAGTGCCACCAGTACGGGCAGCCAAAGTTGCCTGAGTCTGGCAAACTGGCGGTAAAGCGGGATCGCCAGCGCCACCGTTGCCGGTCCCAGCAGGAAATGCACGAACTGGGCACCGGCGAAATAATCCTGATACGAGATGCCGGTGAGCAGCAGCAGACCGATCAGCAGCAGCACTGCGGTTACCACCGGATTCAGCAGCGGATTGCGCCCGCTCCGGGCATAAACGTGGTGAGCAATCTGGTAAGCCACCAGCGTCACGGTCAGGCCGAACAGGGGTGAGGCGGCCAGATAAACCCATATCTGGGTCAGCGCGGTGTTATTCATGGCTCCTGCTGATCCCCCTGATTTTGTTTTTGCTGCTGTCCCAGTAAGCGGCTGGTGCCCAGCATAATGAGTGCGGTGGCAGCCAGTGTCAGCAGGGTGCCCAGTATTAGTGCCAGCAGGATGGGTAGCCACTGCTCACCAATACGCCCGAAATGCACGATGACACCGACCCCGGCAGGAACGAACAGCAGGGACAGGTGGGCCAGCAAGCTGGTACTGGCGCTGTCCAGACGCTGTTCCAGGTTGCGATGCAGGAACAGGCTGACAAACAGCAACAACATGCCGATGACCGGACCCGGAACCGGCAGTTGCAGCAGGCGGGTGATTACTTCTCCCACCAGCTGGTAAATCAGCAGTACCGTAATGCCAAACAGGAAATCGGCAGACATGACAGCTTCTCCTTTCGTAGGCCCTGAAACACAACAAAATAACGGAGCATAGGCGTATCGCTTTTGGCTGGCAAACGCGTTCATCCGTTTGAGGCAGTAGCCGTGGTTGATCGATACAAGCTGATCCTGCCGGCTGATTCAGCCTGTTTTTTGATCTTCTGAAAGGTGGCATGCTTTAAAAAGCTGCAAACCCCCTGCATACTTTGGGATAAAATTCCGCGTTTGTTGGCATTCACAGGTATGGTTGTCCGATGAGTTCAAGGTTCCGTCTGCAGGCAAGGCCGGCTTTCTTTCTGTTGCTGCTGCTGTTCTCCTGGTCGGGGATGGTCCCGGTGCTGCAGGCCGGGGAGCGTCCGTTGATTTTCGTGAGTGTGGTGCCGCAGCAGTACTTTGTCGAGCGTATCGCCGGCGGACTGGTGGATGTGCAGGCCATGGTCAAGCCCGGCTTCAGCCCGCACACCTATGAGCCTACGCCGCGCCAGATCAGCCAGCTGGCCCGTGCCGACCTTTATATCCGTATCGGGGTACCGTTTGAGGACAGCTGGATGCCGCGCATTCGGGGCGTGAATCCGGACATGCCGGTGCTGGATGGACGTACCGGACTGAAACTGCTGCCTGTGATGGCCAACGCCGCTGAGGCTGCCGGACCGGATGACAAGGCGGAGGCCGGACAAAGCCGGCAGACCCGTTTTAATCGTATTGATGGTCATGACCATCAGCATGGAAACCAGCCTGATCCGCATGTCTGGACCAGCCCGCGCATTGTGGTGCAGATGTCCGAACAGATTCTTGCCGCACTGGAGTCGCTGCTGCCGCAGCACAAGGCCGAGCTGGAACAGAACCGGCAGCAATTCGTCGCCGAGTTGCAAACCCTGGATCAGGCCCTGACCGGGCAGTTTGCTGCAATCCCCAATAAACGCTTCATGGTCTTTCACCCTTCCTGGGGCTATCTGGCGGATACCTATGGTCTGACCCAGGTGGCGATTGAAGCCGATGGCAAGGAGCCGGGTGCCAGAGCACTGGCACAGTTGATTGATACCGCCAAAGCCCAAGGCATCAAGAGCATTTTTGTCCAGCCCCAATTTGACAGCCGCATGGCCGGGCAGGTGGCACAGGCCATTGGCGGGCGGGTGGAGGCGATTGATCCGCTGGAGTATGAATATTTCGACATGATGCACCGGGCTGCCAACCTGATTGCCGGGACGGCACCGTGAATCCCGTGATCGAGCTGAGTCAGGTCAGCTTTTCCTACGGGTTGGTGCCGGTGTTGCAGAATATCTCCCTGCAGGTGGAGCCGGGCGAGTTTCTGGGGCTGGTGGGGCCGAATGCCGGGGGCAAAAGCACCCTGCTCAAGCTGGTCCTGGGGCTGCTTAAACCGCAGCGTGGCAGCGTGAAAGTGCTGGGCAGCAGGCCCACACAGGCCCGCCGGCGTATCGGGTATGTGCCGCAATATCCGGGTTTTGCCCGTGATTTTCCGGTCAGTGTGGAACAGGTGGTATTGCTGGGACGGCTCGGAGCCGGGCGCATGCCGGGTTTTTTCAGCGTTGCAGACCGCAAGGCAGCGCATCAGGCACTGGAAGAGGTTGAGGCGGCTGATCTGGCCGGGCGTCAGATCGGGGCCTTATCCGGCGGCCAGCTGCAGCGTGTGTTGCTGGCGCGGGCATTGGTGGCACAGCCGGATATCCTGATCCTGGATGAGCCGACCGCCAATATCGACATGCGTCTGGAAAGCGATATTTTTGATGAACTCAAGGTCCTGAACCGGCGCATGACCATTCTGGTGGTATCGCATGATATTGCCTTTATTTCCGGTTATGTGCATCGGGTTGCCTGCCTGAACCGTACCCTGGTCTGCCATGAAACCCGTGCGATTCAGGGTGATCTGGTGCAGGCGTTGTATGGCGGTCAGGTGCGTCGGGTGGAGCATCACCACAACCATGATCATGAACATGATTTCCCGGCTTCCCAAGCTCACCCCTGATGACGGCGGTAATCCATGAATGAGTTTTTTGTCGCACTGGGCCAGCAGCATTTTCTGCAGATGGCACTACTGGCCGGCTTGCTGGCCAGTGTCGGCTGCGGGTTGGTCGGGACCTTTGTGGTGGTCAAGCGCATTACCTTTCTGGCCGGTGGTATTGCCCACTCAGTGCTTGCGGGGATGGGGGCTGCAGCCTATTACGGCTTTGATCCGCTAATGGGAGCGTTGGTGGCTGCCGTGGTATCGGCCTTGCTGATCGGCTGGATACACCTGAACTGGCGTACTCAGGAAGATACCCTGATCGGGGCATTGTGGGCGATCGGCATGGCAGTCGGTCTGCTGTTTATTTCCCGTACCCCCGGTTACAACACCAATCTGTTCAGTTACCTGTTCGGTAATATCCTGCTGGTGCCGGAGCGTGATATCTGGTTTATGGGGGCGCTTGACCTGGTCTTGCTGCTGGTGGTGCTATTGTTTTTCCGCCAGTTTCTGGCCGTGATTTTCGATGAGGAATATGCGCGCCTGCGCGGAGTGCCGGTGACGTTTTTCTATTTGCTGCTGCTGTGCCTGATTGCCGTCACTGTTGTACTGATGATTCATGTGGTGGGGCTGATTCTGGTGATTGCCTTGCTGACCCTGCCGGCGGCCATTGCCGGGCATTATGTGCATTCACTGGGAGGGATGATGGTGATTGCGACCCTGCTGGGCGGTGTATTCACCACCGCGGGGCTGGCGTTGTCCTATGGCCCTGACCTGCCTGCCGGGCCGACCATTATTCTGCTGGCTGGTGGGGCTTATGTGCTGTCGGTGCTGCTCAACCGCCTGCTGATACAGCATCGGGTACGGCGCAGTCTGGGCGATTAGGTGCTTAGCCGATCAGCTGATCGCGGCCTGCGGCAGGCACCACCCCATCCCCTGCAGCGGCGGATGGGGTGGTGATAGCTGCCTTGAAAGCTACCGGCGCTGTTTTTACAACAGCACTTTCTCAATGCCCCCCTGGGTGGCACGGTCGATAAAGGCTTTCTGCCAATCCTTGCCCAGCCGATGATTGGCGATTTCTACCACAATATAGTCGGTTTCCAGTCCGGTATCATTGGCATAGCGTGACAGGCCCTGCTGACAGGCCGGGCAGGAGGTCAACAGCTTGACATTGCCATTCCGGGCCACACTGTCCCCGGTCAGGGCCTGGATACCGGCCTGCAGGCTTTCCTGTTTGCGGAAGCGCAGCTGGGAAGCAATATCCGGGCGACTGACTGCAAACGTCCCGGCTTCACCGCAACAGCGATCGGTCTGGACAACCTTCTGCCCGGTCAGCTTGGAGGCAACCTTGAGCGGATTGTAGGTTTTCATCGGGGTATGGCAGGGATCATGGTACATGTACTGCACACCCTGGATACCTTCCAGCTTTACATCCTTTTCCAGCAGGTATTCATGAATGTCGAGCAGGCGGCAGTCAGGGAATATGCGCTCGAACTCGTATTTCAGCAGCTGATCCATGCAGGTACCGCAGGAGACGATAACCGTGCGGATGTCCAGATAGCGCAGGGCATTGGCCAGGCGGTGGAACAGCACCCGGTTTTCGGTCGAGATTTCCGCCCCCTTCTGCAGATCACCGGAGGCATTCTGGGGGTAGCCACAACACAGGTAGCCGGGGGGCAGCACCGTGGTGGCACCCGTTTCATACAGCATTGCCAGGGTCGCCAGCCCGACCTGACTGAACAGGCGCTCGGAGCCGCAGCCAGGGAAATAGAACACCGCATCGCCACCGCTCCGCTCCGGATCCCGCAGGATCGGCACCACCTTGCTGTCTTCCAGCCCCAGCATGGCACGTGTGGTTCTGGCCGGCAGCCCGGCGGGCAGGGGTTTGCGCACAAACTGGATAATCTGCTCACGGATTTCCGGCTTGCCGGTAGTGGCTGCCGGGGGCTTTTTATTGCCGATCAGGCCGACATGCCGGGCCAGCTGGTGTCCCAGACGCTGGGCTTTGAAACCGAACTGGATCATGCCCTTGCGCATCAGGTTGATGCGGGTGGGGTCCTTCAGGGACAGGAACTGCATGGATGCCCAGGTGACCGGGCTGGCCTTTTTCTTGCCCTTGTCCAGCAGAATGCGGCGCATGAGGATGGAAACATCGCCAAAGTCGATATTGACCGGACAGGGTGTCAGACACTTGTGGCAGATGGTGCAATGATCGGCAACATCATTCATTTCATCAAAATGCCGCAGCGAGATACCCCGACGGGTCTGCTCTTCATACAGGAAAGCCTCGATCATCAGCCCGGTGGCCAGAATCTTGTTGCGTGGTGAGTACAGCAGGTTGGCACGCGGGATGTGGGTATTGCACACCGGTTTGCACTTGCCGCAGCGCAGGCAGTCCTTGATGGCGGCATTCAGGTCGCCGAGTTCGTGGTGCTCCAGCAGCAGCGCTTCCCGCTCTACCAGTCGCAGAGACGGGGTATAAGCACCCTCCAGGCCGGAGCCGGGCATCAGTTTGCCACGGTTGAAATGGCCTTCGGGATCAATGCGCTGCTTGTAGGCACTGAATTCGCCGGCCTCGTGCTTATCCAGATACTGGTATTTGGTGATGCCGATGCCATGCTCACCCGAGATTACCCCGTCCAGATTGCGGGCCAGAACCATGACCTCATCGACAATGTGCTCAGCCTCGTGCAGCATCTGGTAGTCATTGGAGTTGACCGGGATATTGGTATGCACATTGCCATCACCGGCATGCATGTGCAGCGCCACAAACAGGCGTCCGGGGCGGATGCGGGCATGAATGCGGTCCAGCTGCTCACGCAGGGGCTGCAGTTCGCGCCCGACAAAGATTTCTTTCAGCGGGTGCTCAACTTCCGTGCGGTAGGAAATGCGCAGGTCACGGCGCAGCAGCAGGTCAATCAGGCGGTCATCAGGCCGGAGGGCTGTACGAGCCTTGTGATCCAGCAGGGCGTCGTGTGTGCTGGCCGGGGCGGCAAAATGCTCCAGCAGGCTTTCCCAGCGTACCCGGATACTTTCCAGATGCTGACAGGCATGGGCCTTTTTGGCATCCAGAATGGCGGTCCGTTCCTGACTGTCCTCATAACCGGCCACGGTACGCAATTCTGGCAGTTCACCCTGCAGGTAGGCCAGTACGGCATTGATCATGGCCAGCTTGTTATGCATGGACTGGCGCACGTTGATGCGCTCGATGCCTTCCGTGTAGGCTGCCAGATTATGTAGCGGAATGACCACATCTTCATTGATTTTGAAGGCGTTGGTGTGGGCAGCAATGGCCGCAGTACGTGAGCGGTCGGCCCAGAACTGCCGCCGAGCCTCCGGACTGACGGCGGTGAAACCTTCGGCATTGCGGGCATTGGCTTTGCGCACGGTTTCGGCAGCCGCCCTGGCCACGGCATCCGCATCATCGCTGACAATATCAGCCAGCAGCACCATCTTGGGCAGTACCCCGCGCGCACCTTTGGGGGTGTATTTGACCGCCTTGACATAGCGCTCATCCAGGTGTTCCAGTCCCGAGAGCAACACATTGTCAAGCCCGTCCAGGTAGTCCTTGATTTCCACAATGGCCGGTACCGCCTCGTGCAGGTCGGTACCATAAAACTCCAGACAGACCGTGCGGATATGCTCGGGCATGCGGTGCAGTACAAAACGTGCTGAAGTGATCAGTCCATCACAGCCTTCTTTCTGTATCCCCGGCAGGCCGCCCAGAAACTTGTTGGTGACATCCTTGCCCAAACCGGCCTTGCGGAAATAGCGTCCTTCAAACACCAGCGTTTCCGGAGTGCCTTTGGGGGTCTTCCCGTCACGCTCAAAACGCTGGATGGCAAAGCTCACCTGAGGCTGATCATGAATTTTGCCGAGATTATGATCCAGCCGGGTCACTTCCAGCCATTCGGCTTCCGGTGTCACCATGCGCCAGGACAGCAGGTTGTCAAGTGTGGTTCCCCACAGTACCGCCTTCTTGCCCCCGGCATTCATCGCCACATTACCGCCAATGGTGGAAGCATCCTGCGAGGTGGGGTCAACGGCAAATACCAGGCCATGAGCCTGCGCCAGATCGGAGACCCGGCGCGTCACCACACCGGCACCGGTCGATACCACTGGCACGGGCGGGTACTGGCCGGTTTTGCCCGGCAGGGTTTCCAGATGTTCGATTGTGCCCAGCCCTTCCAGCTTCTCGGTATTGATGACCGCACTCATGCGATCCAGTGGCACGGCTCCACCGGTATAACCGGTGCCGCCACCCCGCGGGATCACGGTCAGGCCAAGCTCGATGCAACATTGCACCAGTTCGGCCATCTCTGCCTCCGTATCCGGTGTCAGCACGACAAAGGGCAGTTCTACACGCCAGTCGGTGGCATCCGTGACATGAGAGACCCGTGCCAGTCCGTCAAACTGAATATTGTCTTTGTGGGTCAGGCGTGTCAGGCGGCGTTTGGCTGTCGCCCGCTGCCGGGCCTGCTGTTCGAAATCAGCTCCGAAGTTACTCACGGCCTGGCGGGTGATGTCCAGCAGCTCCAGCGTTTTGGGATTGTCCTTGGCGCGGGCATTGATACGTGCCAGCCGCTCTTTCAGGGTATCCATCAGGGCTCGCTGGCGCTTGGGGTTTTCCAGCAGGTCATCCTGAATGTAGGGATTGCGGATCACCATCCACATATCACCCAGCATTTCCAGCAGCATGTGTGAGGAAATCCCGGTTTCCCGCTTCTGGCTCAGGTCCTGCAGAATTTCCCAGGCCCGCTTGCCCAGCAGCTTGCCAACGATTTCCTTATCGGAAAACGAGGTGTAGTTATAGGGAATCTCGCGGCCTGGTGGTGTGGAAACAACCGATGTGGCTGGTATTGGCGCAGTCATGATGCTATCGCTGTTGTAAAGGATGGGTAGTGTAACTTTATGTCAGGGTGAAAAAAACCTTGACATGATGAATATGCTGCTTTAGACCATGGCTGGTCTAAGGTGCCGGAACACCACAGTGCTCAAAAGTGCCAGGACCATCCGATGCTATAGCTGGACTGTCTGTCATTGCGGCTATGATCACGATGGTCGTTGCGGCTGTGCTCCAGATGCAGTTGTGCCTTTCTGCCCAGATCGTAATCCACTCCAATGGCATACATGTCCTCGTTCCTGCCACCAGTGTGGGCATGATTACGTCCGGCCTGGAGCTTGTAAAGGGTCTTGTCATGATGATAACCGGCATTTACCAGCACGGCATCATAGCCGTCAGCACCGCTTTTTTGTTCCATGGCGATACCGAGGCGGTGACCGGTGGCGGGCTGATAACCGGCGGAAAGGCGTTTGACGCTGAAGCCATGCTGCTGCTTCAGCAGGCCCAGGGCGGCAAAGTAGTCACCGCTGGAATAGCTGGCCACCATGTCGGCATGGTCATCATCATCCTTGCGGGCGAAGGTCAGGGCAAAGTCCAGTGCACCGGTTCGGTTGATGTAGGTCAGGCTGGCAGGATAGATCAGGTCGGTTTCCAGAATGGTGTTGTAGTCGCCCTGCTGGCCGGAAAACAGGTCGATGCGTTCGCTGGAAACCCGGGTGGGGCTGAACTGGCGTCCGGCACGAATTTCACCCAGTCGGCCCCGTAAACCAACCCAAGCCTGTCGAGTCTCACCCAGCAGGTCAGCCTTGTCTTCCCGGTGTGCGCCGGCCTCCACAATATAGGTGGCATACAGGTCCGGTTTCAGTGTTTGCAGGCCCCTGATACCGAAAAAGCTGCCTTCATCACGGATGGCCTGATAGCTGGCGTCATCGGGGTCCAGTGATACGATATTCAGCTGCAGTTGTCCGTAAAAATGTGTCTCGGCCAAGGCCGGGCTGATCACGGCAATACCAAGGACTGCAAACAGAACGGACTGAGGTAGCATCAATTTATTCCTGGGTTGTGTTTTTGTGCCATGTGGTCTGATTGACCTGCCTGATCGGACCGGTACTGTCAGTACCAACTATAGCTAATTCACAAGCCGCTGAAATACAAAAAGCCACAATTGAAAAATTGTGGCTTTCTGACAAACACTGATAGCCGATCAGCGTTTGGAGAACTGGGTTGCACGGCGGGCTTTGTGCAGGCCCACTTTTTTGCGCTCAACCTTGCGTGCATCACGGGTCAGGAAACCCTGCTTCTTGAGCGGGTCACGCATGCCTTCGTCGTACTGGAGCAGGGCACGGGAAATGCCCAGACGGATGGCTCCGGCCTGACCACTGATACCGCCACCGCTGACCGTGATATTCAGGTCAACTTTGTCGGTCATCTGGACCAAGTCCAGCGGCTGGCGCACGATCATGCGTGCCGTCTCACGTCCGAAGAACTGCTCAATCGGCAGCTTGTTGACGGTGATATTGCCAGTGCCGTTCTGCATGAACACACGGGCTGAAGAGGACTTGCGGCGTCCGGTGCCGTAGTATTGGGTATCAGCCATGGTTGATTATCCTTTGCCGGGGATGTCCAGAACCTGCGGTTGCTGGGCATGGTGGTTATGTTCGGGACCGGCGTATACCTTGAGCTTGCGGAACATGGCACGGCCCAGCGGATTCTTGGGCAGCATGCCCTTGACCGCGATTTCAATGACGCGACCGGGTGCACGCTGCTGCAGCTTTTCGAAAGAGAACGCCTTCATGTTGCCGATGTAGCCAGTGTGCTTGTAATACATTTTGTCACTGAACTTGTTGCCGCTGACAGCAACCTTGTCGGCATTGATGACCACAATGTAGTCACCGGTATCGACGTGCGGAGTATATTCGGGCTTGTGTTTTCCACGCAAACGCCGTGCTACTTCAGTGGCCAGACGACCCAGCGCCTTGCCTTCAGCATCAATCACATACCAGTCGCGCTTAACCTCGGCAGGCTTTGCACTGAAAGTTTTCATCCCAGACTCCAAAGAGAACTTGTCGTTATCTTAAAAAAACAGACCGCGCATTGTAGTCAAATCAATTTTTGGAAACAAGCGTTATTAATGCCTTGCCCATAAAAAAACGCGGCTTCGGGAGCCGCGTAATTACCACCAAAGGAGGATGGAGGAGTATTGGTTCAAGTATTTTTGAACATTCTTATATTATGAAAATCTAATATAAAACTGTCAACCCTGCTTCAGGGGATAGATGATGGAAGTCTGCCCTCCCTCAATTGGGCAGGTTACTCACAGGGGTGATGCCGGCACTGTCGGGCAGCATGATCGGATTCTGTCTCCTTATCCGGTGTCAGGAAATCATGCCGGACAGGGCTTTCTTGCCGGCTACTGTCTGGGCCGTGTCCCGGTCCATGGCTGGCAGCACCGGTTGGCGCTGAACCTGGCGCACCTGGTTGCCCATGGCCAGCCAGATAGGTACAGCCCCTGACACCGGCTTTTCCTGCAGCCAGTAGGCCCGCTGCAGGCTGATCAGGCGGCAGAGCAGTCCGGGCAGCCAGGCATGGCGCTGCCCAAGCCGGAACCCCAGCAGTTTGGTCAGTGTCTGCAGGGCGGCCAGTGGCAGCAGCAGACGGTTGTGCTGGTTCAGAAAGCGGATCAGGGAGCGAACATAAGCACCTGCTTCTTTGTCCGGGCGTCCCACACGCTGTAACAGGGCCTTTTCGGTGGCATGAAATACGCCCACATCAAAATAACGCCGGAAGATATGCAGCAGGGAGTAATGATGCGAATGCCGGACCCGGCTGTCAGCGCTGTACACCGTGGTCCAACCTGCCAGCAGCAGCCGGGCCGAGACATAGCTGTCTTCACTCACGATCACATGGGAAGGAAAGCCGCCGATGCTGCGCAGGGCGCTGACCCGATAGGCTGCGTAGACGTCGGACGAAAAAGCGGCCCGAAAACCGAGCTGTTCCATATCCCTCAGGGTGCGGCGGGTGGAGCGGGTCGGGTAGGTATAGGCACGGGCATGCTTTTCAATCAGGCTGGCAAAATCATGGGCAACATGCCGCCCGTAGACCATGGCCACCTGCCCATCCGTTAGCGGCTTCAGCAGCTGTTCCAGTGAGTCCGGCTGTTCCAGAATGGCATCCTGGGTCAGATAAACCAGGTAATCAGCGTCGGGACAAAGGTCGGCTGCCAGCTGCCGGGTACCGCCATGATCAAAGCGGCGATGGTCAATGGAATAGACTTCCAGCCCGGCCTCCAGTGCCAGACTGACGGTGGCATCGGTTGAGGAGGAATCCAGTACCAGATAGCGTCCGGCCTGTACATTTTGCTGTTTGATGCCCCGGATCCAGGCGGGCCACAGTTCGCCGGCATTGCGGGTCAGGACGATGATTGCGACATCGGGGCGGTTTATTGTTGTTCTCATGAAGCAAGGTTTCCTGTTGGTAGTGGTCCTGATACTGCCCTCTGGCTCAGGCAAACAGCAGCAGGGCCAAGCTGGCTGCCGGCCCCGGCTTGAGCAGGCCATGCTTGAGCATGACCAGACGTTTTTTCCCGCCCCGCAGCCCGCGCACGCTGGCCAGCGCATGCAGCAGCCGGCGATCTGCCAGTGATAACACCGGCTCAAAGCGCTCCAGCAGGGCCTGTGCCTGCCGGCTCCAGGCATCAATACGGACGGGTATATTGCCCAGCTGCCGCCAGCCGGCAGCGTGAGCACCAATCTGGTTGGCGGCATGCTGGCGGTAGTAAAGCAGTGGTGTGGTGATGGTACCGACCCTGCCGAACCAGGCGCAGACCAGAGCCAGCCAGCGGTCATGCTGCATGGCCCCTTCGGGGAGCGGAAACGCCTGTTGTGCTGCTGCGCGGTTGAACAGGCTGGCACAGCCGCTGACCGGGTTGGTCAGCAGCCAGTCCTTGCGCGACTGCTGCAGCCTGAAACGGCGGCTGGCCCAGAATGAGGCTGCCAGCGGCTGCAGTTCAGAATCGGTGGGAACCAGGTCAGAATGCACCAGCAGCGGTGTCTGGCTGCCGTACCGGGTTTCCAGTTGCTGCAGCTGTTGCAGCTGGATAGTGATCTTGTCAGGAAACCAGACATCATCCTGATCACAGAACATCAGGTAAGGGGCCGTACTGGCAGCGACCAGCTGGCTGAAGCTCCGGTTGCTGCCCAGAGGCTGCCTGTCCGGCAGGATGGTCATGGCATGCTGTGGATGGTGTTGCTGCCAGTCCTGCAGGCATGCCAGGGTCTGGTCACCGGAACCGTCGTCCCGCACCAGCAGTTCCCAGTCCCTGAAATGCTGGCCTGCCAGTGAATCCAGCAAAGCCTTGATCCAGGCGGCACCGTTCCAGGTGGAGAGCAGAATCTGTACCGTCCCGGCCATGGTCACACCTTTTCAATCCGGAGTCGGAGCCGTTTCAGGGCGGAGCGATTGATCAGCTTTTGTTTCAGACCGGCAAAATGCCAGACCAGCAGGGTCCGAAGCCCCGGACTGAAGCAGCGCCCCCGGCCGGATGAGAAACGGAAGGCCTGGGCATAGACGAACAGTCGGGTCGGGCTGATCATCAGGTTGGGCTGGTTGTTGGTATGTCGGTTCACGGATACATTCTGCCTGTATTATGGTATTCAGGTATTGGATAAGCCTACTTTTTGACGCTGTGCAGATAGGCAATCCGCAGGGCAAAATTGGCAATGCCGGTTGGCATGTGGGCAAACAGGGCGTAACGCCAGGTTGCCTGCCGCAGACTGGCCAGCAGGGTGCGCGGCCGCAGCAGGTCACGCAGGCCCAGACTGCGTTGCCCCAGGTCCAGTACATGGTCATGGCCGAAATCTTCGGTATGCACCAGTTGGGTCAACATGCGGGTTTCCTCCCGGCTCGGGTAGACCACCGCCCGTTCCAGCATGCCGTAGACATAAGGCAGCAGGTCACTGCTGTTATAGCCGGTCAGCTGCTGCAGGGCCAGAAAGTGTTTCCAGTGGGTCATGACCCCGGCATGCATGGCGGTCACCATGCGGTTGCAGGCCACTTCGGCCACACGGTCCGGGGAGTAACCGGATTTGAGTACCGGCTCGACCCGGCCTTCCAGATGACGATAACCGACCGTGGTAGCCTCCAGTGAACGGGCACCCTGTTCAAAGATTTCCTCGAATTCCGCCGGAATGCGTTCACAGGCATTATCGCGCCGGGAATCGTGAATAATGCCTTCAGAGAAATTGTTGCTGCCGAAGTCCCGGTACATTTTAGGGACAAAGGCAAAGTAATAACCGTTGACCACCGGGTAATCTGGCCGCTGGCCGAAAGCCTGTTTGAGGAACTTCTGTACTGTACCGTTCCAGCCGATATCGACCAGTCCGACATGCTCCCCGCCGAGAAAACCGGACTGTTCCAGATAGGTTTCCAGCAGTTCACGCTGAACCTGACCACTTTGGCGGATCAGGGCTTGTACCTGTGCATCGGCGAGGAAAGCCTGCAGGCGTTCATCCTGCCAGTCCTGTAGCGGCTCATCGAAGCGTGCAAAACCATGGTTCTGCGCAATGGGTTCCAGGCGATTCTCCGGCAGGCCATAGACCTTGCAGATGGAAAGCAGGCCTTGCTGCTTGGGATTGTAGAAGGCGACCTGCGCCTGTTCCAGACTCAGCCCTTCGGCCACGGAGGCGGCCGTGATGACCTTGCGTGACAGATAGATATAATCGTCCGGCGGGAGTTTGCCCGTCAGTTCCTGATACATCTGCTGGAACAGGAAGCCGTCACGTGCCACAAAAAACAGGCGTTTGGGTGCCTGGCGCTGCAGACGTTCCTGCAGCCCCAGCATGAAAGTGCTGTAAGCGGCCCCCAGTACATCGCGTCCATAGCTGAAATAGAAATCATCACTTTCCGGCTCCAGATACAGGAGTCGTTGCTGCAGCAGTGAGAAAAAATGTCTGCCGCGCCAGATGCTGCGGTGTGCAGCCATGGCGGCATTCAGTTGCTGCCGTTCGCGTTGCTGCCGTTCAGCCTTTTCATACAGCCAGATGCCCTGTATGCCCATGGTACAGGGGATGCGTCGGTCGGAGACCGGGTTGTCACCGATATGGACCCAGTGTGCGGGTGCAATATCACGCTGGCGCATGACCGCCTGAAACAGGCGGGTGGAGTATTTGCCTTCCAGGCGTTCTGCCGACACAAATACCTGTTCCAGTGCTGCCTGCAGCCCCTTGTCTTCGAGCAGGCTTTCCAGCAGCAGCCGGTCCAGATACATGTCGGAAATGGCGATAATGCCGATCCCCTGCTGTGTCAGCCAGTTCAGAAAGGAGCGGACACCCGGCTTGACATAAAGTGCCAGTTTTTCCAGCCGGATTTCGGTATCAATGCACAGGCGAATCAGCGCCGGTTCCGGTTTCCGGCCCAGTTTTTCCAGCCAGCGCGGCACCAGATCGGAAAACCGGCATTCCGGGTCCAGCCCCTGTTGCAGTGCCTGCTGACGCAGTTCGGTTTCGGCCTGCTGGCGTGCCTGCCAGACGGCATCTGTTGTCAGGGGGATGGCGGGCGTGACTGCGTGTTCATGTGCCGGCAGCATACGGGCAATTTCACGGCAGCAGGCTTTCTGTACCTGTTCCGGGGTTTCGATACGCCCCAGCAGGGTGTCGAAAATGTCGAGGGAAACCAGACGCAGATTACGTTGACGCAGGCGCTGCTCCAGATAATGCCGGACAGACTTCCAGTCCCGACAGACAAGCTTGTCAGGCATGATTGAACTTCCAGCGATCCGGGTGCAGGCGTCCGCGCAGCTGCCGTATCGGCCAGGCCAGCAGGGTACCGGTACGATAGGCGCGGCTGTGCAGTAGCCTCTGCAGCTCCTGCTCCAGCTTGTGGATGTGTTCGTCGCGTTCCCTGATCAGCTGATCGCGTTCGGCAATCCATTGATCCCGCTCCGTGATCCAGCGATCCCGGTCGGCAATCCAGCCTTGTTGCCCGGAAATGATGCGGTCACGTTCCTGCAGGTTCTGCTCCTGCTGCCGGATATCGGCCTGCAGGGTGTTGATGGTGTGGTCGCGTTCGGCAATCCAGTCATCCCTGTCACTGATCAGTATCTGCTGGTTGCTGATGATCTCGTCCCGTTCCTGAATCCATTCATCCCGGTCGTAAATCAGGCCGAACAGTTCCTTTTCCTTGTTCAGCAGCTGGTAGTGAATGGCGCTCAGCCACTCCTCACGGGTGTAGCGTTGCAGGTCCTGAAGCTGAAGTTTCAGGCCTTCCAGGCGTGAATAATCCAGATAAGGGTATAATTCCGGCAGCTGTTCCAGCAGCATCAGCATGTTTTCCTCGATGGCTGCCAGTGGCTTCTCGCGGATGGTGTTATGGTCATGCAGGCGGTAGTTCAGCAGCTTCTCATCCCACAGGCACTGCATTTTCACCCCTTTACCAAACAGGCGCAGGGCATATTCATAGTCATGCACATAGCGCAGATTGGCGAAACCGCCATGTGCATCAAACAGGTGACGCAGAAAGAAGAAATTCGAGGTGGTGATGAAGAAGTTGCCACGCAACAGGGTGCGCAGAAAGTCACCGTGGGAAAGCCAGTCCGCATACAGGCTGCGGTACCACTTGAGCCAGTCGGGTTCCGATTCATCCTTGCAGCCGGCATCCCTGTCCCACAGGGTCAGCCCCGTGACCAGGAAATCCAATTCCTGGCGTCTGGCAAACCGGACCATCCTTTCCAGCCGTTCGGGTTGCCAGGCATCATCGGAATTGAGGATGGCGATGTACTCACCCTGTGCCAGGGCCATGCCTTCATTCAGGGTGGTGGGTGCTCCCTGGTTATGGGTGTGGCGGATGGTGGTGATGCGACCGTTTTCGCTGCTCAGGGGGCGGGTATAGGCCTGAATCACGGACCAGGTTTCATCGCTGGAAGCGTCATCAATGAGGATCAGTTCCCAATCCGTCAGGGTCTGACGGAATACTGAATGAATGGCCTGCCCGATCCATGCCGCATGATTGTAAGCGGGCACAATAACGCTGACCGTGACGGCAGTTCCGTCCATATCAAGCCTACTCCGTGATTGTTATAATTATCGGATTATTATCGAATTTAACCGGAATCAGTCTGATTTACAGTCTATCAACCATGTGTTAATCCGGCCTGAACCGGCTCGCCGCGCCATATCCGGGCCAGCCGGCGCAAAAACCGCCAGCTGCGTGTGGCATAGACACGTTGCAGTTCCTCATCCTTCAGGCGTACCTCGCGCTGGATGCGCTCAATCTGCTGACGGTATTCCTGCACCTGCATTTCCATGCCGTGGATGATCTGCTCCTTCTGCTGCAGATTGCTGAACACCTGCCCCCAGGTCTGCCAAGAGGCTGCCATGGGTTTGAGTCTGGGGCTCATTGGCGGTGCCTTGGATGCGTCATGATTGAAAGGCGTCGATTCTTCTTCCCGAGGCAGGCTGATGGAGACAATGAACTGGTAGGCAATGGCATCCGGTTCGTGGAAGTGCTCCAGAATGCGCCGGGTCGGTTCGATATCGACAGCCCGCAGGTAACGCGAGATCACACTGTCCGGGATGTCATGCCAGGTATAGTCCAGTTCGTTGATGACAAAACCGCTGCGCTCGATCAGTGCCTTCAGGGTGCTGAGGGTAAAGAACTTGAGGTGGGTACTGTCCAAGATGCCTGCGTCCTCGTAATGGAAATCCCCGGTCAGCAGCTCCAGCCGCACCGAGGCATGGGCCACATTGGGTACCGACAGCAACACCACGCTTTCCTCCATCAGGAAAGGCTTGAGGCGCTCCAGCAGGGCCTGAGGTTCCTTGAGGTGCTCCAGCACATCGACCAGGGTGATGACATCAAATTTTTCAAACTGCAGCGCGTCCAGACTGTGCGGGTCATCCAGGTCTTCGGTAAAGACATAATCGCAGTAACGCTGTGCCTGCCACGCTGTCTGCGGGTCTTTTTCCACTCCGAAGATATGAGCCTGACAGTTTTCTTTCATCAGACGCGACATTTCCCCGCTGGAACAACCCAGCTCCAGTACCTGGGCATACTGGGGAATGCGGCTGACAATCTGGCTGTGTGAATGGTTCGTGTCCAAGCATTTGGCCTTATTATTGGTATGATTTGCTACAGCTTGATTCATGGTTTTATTCTCTCTGTAACAGAGGCAGAGCCTCCCAAAGCCACCACTGGCCGGGAGCTGACAGTATCCGTGTTTCCAGATGCCTTGCCAGCAGGCTCATGAAATCCCCTACATTATAGTTATCCGGCTCTAACAATCCGGTAAATTCTGCGATTACTTTACCCTTTCCACTGTCGCACATGAAGAACGGTGCGACCAGAGACCGGGTTTTTTTTGCAATTCTGTATACCCCTCCCGGAATTACGATCTTACCGCCAAGAAATGGAACTGTCACGCTTCCGGGCTGGGTTTCCGGATACGGGACATCAAAAACAAGTGTAATCAGGTGATTGTCCAGTGAACGATATAATTTTCTTAAATTGCCTCCTTCGATTAAAAAAGGTCCTCCCAATGCCCGGGCAAGAATTTTCAGTTTGAAAATCCGGTAACGGTGTTCAGCCGGGTGCAGGCCGTGAATGTTGTCATCACCACCATCACGGGTAATGGTTCCGGTGCTGCAGCCTTGGGCGCGCATGGCTGGTCCCGCCATCCAGAAACGCCCGAAATGACCGCTGGTCAGAATGACACGCCGTCCCTGCTGCCGTGCTTCCAGCACGGCTTCGAAGCCTTGCAGTTCGGTAATGGCGGTTGCTGCCTGCCGGTTATAAAACCAGGTGTCCAGTGCTTCCTGTTCCACCATACGGAAAAAGTCATACAGCCACTGATTTAACTGGTGTTGTGTTGCTGCCGGAAAAGTGATCTGCATCTGTTGACGAATCATTTCGCGCTGAATTTTTTTTCGGTGGTAATAAATTCTACTTTGCCAGTCGGCCAGGCGATAAGCCAGCGGCCAGGGCAGGTGTGCATAAGCGGGGAATGCCAGCTCGTAACGCAGGGAACGGTCCGGGTCCAGCTGTGGCAGCAGAACATGGGTAAAGCTCATGTTGCAAGCCCCCGGTTCTGCCACTGGTGCGGCATCCAGCACAGGCCGATGCCCTGTTGCTGGGAGTCCTGCCGGACCTGGAACGGGCAGCAGCGTTCACGCGCATCGTAGACGTGTACGCCGCTGGCATCAATGAGCCAGACTTCCAGACAGTAATGACCCGACAGCAGGGGCAGCCGTTCAATCGTGAAACAGACCCGTGCGTTTCCATCCGCACCGGCCTCCAGCCGGAAACCGTCATGCAGGGTGCTGATACCGAAGCACTGCACATCATCATTACGGCGCAGGACAATCCCCACATGCAGGTCTTCCAGTGCCATGCCGGCTGTGTGGGCAGTCACTTCGACGGCAAAGGCTGCGTGGGTCCGGTAAGCAGGCAGGCCGGACTGCTGATGATCGGATACTTCGGTCTCGGTCTCTGCTGCCTGCTGATCACCTGCCAACGTCACGGCCAGCAGCCGGGGCATTTGCGGTGTTGCCGGTGTAGCGGGTGTCGGGGATCCTGTTATGGTGGCGGGCATATCGGCTGTTCGGGCACGCGTGCTATCCTGATAGGCATCCACCACAGCCTGGGCTGTACCCGTGAGCCGGATCTGGCCCTGTTCCAGCCACACCGCCTGGGTACACATCTCCCGTACCTGATACAGGTTGTGGGAGCAGAATATCAGGGTTGCCCCCTGGTTGAGAATGTGGCGCATCCGGTCCAGCGAGCGTTTCTGAAAAAACTGGTCGCCGACGGACAATGCTTCGTCCACAATCAGCACATCAGGATTGGCCTGGATGGCGATGGAAAAGCCAAGCCGGACCACCATACCGCTGGAGTACTGCTTCAGGGGCCGGTGGATGAAATCCCCCAGTCCGGCAAAAGCCAGCACTTCCGGTAACACCTGTTCGACTGCTGCCGGTTCCAGTCCGCGCAGTGCCAGTCCCAGACGGGCATTTTCCAGCCCGGTGTATTCCGGATGCAGACCGCTGCCCAGTTCCAGCAGTGCTGCCCGGTGTCCATAGATATCACAGCGGCCTTCTGTGGGTACGAGGTTCCCGGCCAGCAGGCGCAGCAATGTGCTTTTACCGGCCCCGTTGTCCCCAACCAGCCCCAGTGACGCACCGGGTTCCAGCGTCAGGCTGATGCCTTTCAGGGCATGGAAATTCCGGTGGCGTGGCCGACGCAGCAACCACTCCAGCAGTGCATCGTGTGGTCTGGCGTACTGGCGGTAGCTGACACCGGCCTGTTGCAGGGTGATGCTGCCAAGTTTCACAGCACGTACCTTGCCCGTGGTATCAGCTGCCTGAACAGCATCAGGCCCAAGCCCAGCAGTAATAAGGCCACCAGCATCAGGGCGGCAAGCGTCTCCCAGGGCAAATGTCCTTCCAGCAGGGTGGCCCGATAACATGCCACCAGCTGTCCGAGCAGGTTCCAGGCATACCAGGGACGGAAGTGGTCGGGAATGGCCTCCAGCGGGTAAAGGATCGGTGACAGAAACATCAGTACGGTCATGACTGCCGGCATGATCTGGCGCAGGTCTGGGAGAAAGACACCGATTATGCCCAGTGGATAGGCCAGTGCCAGTGACAGCAGGGCACGTACCAGCAGGCAGGGCAGGTAAAGCAGCAATCCCGAAGGCTGAAACAGTCCGGCCAGTATCAGCCCCGCGACCAGAATCAGTACCGCGATCAGCTCCAGCATGATGGAGTTCAGTACCGGTATGAGCGGCAGGACACTGGCCGGCAGCGGGGTGTTGAGCAGCAGGTCGCGCTTTTCACTTAATACCGTGGGGCTGCGGGTCATCACCTCGGCAAAGGCGTTGAACGTGATCAGGCCGGCAAACAGGTAAAAAGCGAATTCGCGTGTGGATGTACCGGAGCCAAAACGCAGTTGCAGGATTTCACCGAATACCAACGTGTAAATACAGAGCATGAACAGGGGAGGAAACAGCAACCAGAAAATACCCAGCATGCTGCCCTGATAGCGTTCGCGCAGGTCGCGCCGGCACAGGTTCAGTGCCAGCAGCAATCTGGTTTGCAATAAAGCAGCCATCGTCACATCTCCCTGTTTGTTATTATTGTTCTCATCCCTATTTGGCAGGATGCTTTAAGCGGGTTATATCCTGCTTGGCTTTTTCCATTTACAGCGTGTCAGGGTTGATCCCGATTCGTTTCCCGAAACTGCTGCTGCAGGTTTTCCAGTACCAGTTTGCGTTGTGTTGCACGGTATTCGTCCTGGAGCCTGGTGATGATGCCGCCTTTAACTTCATCAAAGCTGAGCTGACGCGCTTCCTGACGCCCGATGAACCGGAGCAGCCAGAGCTGATTCCGATCCGGAATCACGGCACTGAGCGGATGTTCCGGACTCAGCTGGCTGGCAGCGTTGAACAAGGTATCCGGCTTCTGCCCCTGACTGAACCAGAAACTATCACCGGCATTCAGGGCTTTATCCCGAGCTTCACTGAATTGCCGTACTGCGTTCTCGAAGTCCAGCTCACCTTGGGCAATGCGTTCCCGCAGCTGCTCCAGCTCAGCCTGTACGGTCGCTTTGTCCGGGTTGTCAGCCTTGATCCGGCGTAGCAGCATCCTGACCCGCAGTTTCAGGGGCTGATTGTAAGTGGTGTCTTTTTCGGCAGTGTAGATTTCCATGGCCCGCCCGGTAAAGTCCGGCATGTCCGCTGCCGCCAGGTTATCCAGTACCATTTCTGCCTGCTGAGTGGCACGGAAATCCTCCAGCTTCTGCTGCAGGTGCTGCTGCTGGTCCGACGTGAGATTGTCCTGCTGTTCCAGCAGTCGGGTGCGAATGAATAATTCTTCCAGCAGCGCGGATTTTTGCCGGGTATCCAGTGTATCAAGGGAGAAGCCACGTGCGGCAGCCGTATTCTCCAGTTGGGCAGGTGACAGGCGTACACCATCGGCTTTCAATACCCAAGCCGTATCGGCACTCAGGTTCAGGGGAGCAGCAAGCACACAGCTGGCAAAGAGGATGATGCGGAAAAGCACTTCCGACATGAAAATAAGCCCCGATAATCTTGTTATTATTAAAAAACCGGTCAGGTATCCTGACCGGTTCCACAAGCCTATCGAAGCGCGGCTGTATTAGCGCTTAATCTTGTGTGGCAGCGCATCACCGAAGCGGGCATTCGGGTTTTCACTGACATTGCCTTCGATGGCGGAGAAGCCGATGACCGGCACCCCTTCATAGATATGGCTGCTGGAGCCATAACTGGTTCCGGTTTTGCCATAGGTGACGGAGTCGGACCAGCCATCAGCCAGGTTGTAGCCGGGGAAGTCCATACGTGCCCAGCCATGGACGAAGGAGCCGACAGACAGCTTTACATCGGTGTGACTGGACATGACCGTATTGGAGGCATCATAGGACGGATCGCTGCTGGTGAAGGTCAGGACGTTGACTTCGCGGGTCAGGGCGCTCTGTTCCTTCTCCATGCCGGGGAGAACCGGCGAGAAGCCGAAGCTCTTGTCGATCACGACATTCGGTTGCCCTTCTTCCCGGTCATACACGCCATCCATGGTCAGGGCCACGCCGGTGGCATTTTTATGGATACCGTGTTTTTTCATCGGGAAGGTGATGATCCAGTCGGTGTGACCGTCATAACCGAAGGTCGGGTCCAGGAAGTACTCGTTCATGATGTTGGAAGCGAGTAGAACATGTGCAATCGGGTACGGGTTGATGCCGCACTGCGGTGTGAGCGGATCATTGTCGTTCAGACAGGTGTCCGGAACGGTATTCCATTCGGTTTCCACCAGTTCGGCATCACCATTGGCATCCCTGGCAAGGATGGAGCTGGTGTTGATGTCGCCGGAAGCCAGTGACGGCAGCAGGAAGTTGTCGGGATCGTCGGACAGGTAGTGCTGTGCCTGGGTGCTGTAATTGTCGATGGCCACCGGATCAATGGCGAAAGCGGAACCCTTGGGCACGTTGATGACAGCGGATGAGCCGAACAGTCCCCCGGTCGGAGCACTCATGCCGGCGGCCTGTGCGCCCTTGCCCTGCGTGAAGACACCTTTGCTCCAGGCGTCTTCTACAGCGCTGCAGTCATAGGGGACGCCATTGTGATGCAATACGCCGTCCTGTACTGTTTTGTCGGTCACCACACCCATTTCAATGACTTCTACATAGCCTTCGCGGGTATCAGCGGCTTCGACACCGGTATAGACCTTCTGGCCGGTAAACGGAATGGTGACAGCACACTGATCTTCTGCGCAGGAGGCCAGTTGCGGCAGGGTACAGGTGCGGTCACGGGTGCTGACAGAGCCGACGACTTCGCCGGAATTGTCGGTTGCGGCAGCGACACTGCCGGTCCAGACATCCTGTGGTGACATGTAAATGTTGAAGTCCAGCACGTCATTGCTGTTCTTGCCTTCCCGGAAACGGATCTTGACTGCCTTGGTCTCGTCTGTGGAGTTAACCAGATTGATGTTGGTAACGTAACCTGAATGCGCATTGTAGTAGGGGAAAATCAGTATCTGGCCCGTGCCGTCCGGGTTGACGTGTACTGCCTGTGCACTGGTCATGATTCCTGCCAAGCCCAGAATGCCTGCTGCAACGCCCAGAGCAAGTTTGTTTTGTTTGAACACTTTACGTGCCTCCTGAAGATTTTTATATTTGTAATGGAGTATTTTTTAAGCACCGGTTCCGGAGAGTTGCAGGAACCACACCATACAATCAATAATTATAATTAAAGCAATCAGTTTTTCATATACCGCCAGTCAGAAAATAAACCCTCTTTAACCCAGGTCTCATGCACGACATCGCTGCTCTCCACCGGTTTGGGCAGGCCGCGCATCTTCATGGCGACCGTGACCCTGATGTCTGCCTGACACTGTTCCCTGTCCCTGTCGCAGCTGACTTGCTCGACTTCGGCCCTGCTCCAGAGTCCGGTACCCGTCACCTGACGCCGGAAGTGCTCCATGGGTACCGTTTTCTGAAAGGCATCAGTGTAATACTGGTAAGCGCTGAACAGATCGCCGGCAATCAGCGCATCCCAGCGCTTCTGGGCGGCTTCCTGCACCAGCGATTCGGCCTGGTTGCAGGAAGCCAGCAGGGTGCACAGGGCCGTGATGGCCAGATACCCCGGTTTATTGCACATATTCACCTCTTAGTTGTCGCAGGAAAGTATCATCATCAAACAGACGCTTCATGCGGTCACGCATTTCCTGTCCGGTACGGTTCAGGCCGCTCTGGTCCTTGATGGCGGTGGGCGTGATCAGTACCAGCAGCTCGGTGCGTTTGCCGCCCTTGTTACGGGATTTGAAGGCATCGCCGACAATGGGCAGGTTTTTCAGTACCGGCACACCGCTGTCGCCATCAGTCTGGTTTTCACGGATCAGGCCACCCAGCACAATGGTTTCACCGCTTTGTACCGCAATATTGCTTTTGATCTTGCGCTGCAGGAAGCTGCGCTGCCCGGTTGCGGAATCCACTTCACCTACGTCGGTGATGTCCTGTGTGACATCCATTTTGACCAGCCCGTTGGAGTTGACATGCGGTGTGACCTGCAGCGAGACACCGGTATCCTTGTATTGATAGGAAGGTATGTCGGTCAACTGCCCGTTGGTGACGGTGGAAGTTCCGGTGTAGATCGGCTGCTGGTCGCCCACCCGGATTTCTGCGGTCTGGTTGTCCAGTACCAGCACCGAGGGCGATGAAATCACCTTGACTTTGGACTGGCGGGCAATGGCATTCACAAAGCCCTTGACACCGCTGGAGCCACCCATGAGGGTAAAGGAGAAACCGCCGGGCTGGCTACTGCCCAGTGAGTTGATACCGTATTCGCCCAGCGTATTGCCGCTATTCTTGAAATACCACTGTACGCCGTATTCCATCTGGTCCGTGAGTGTTACTTCCATGATCGAGGCTTCGACCTGTACCTGCATCGGCATGATGTCAATACGCTTGAGGGCCTCCTGAATCTGCCGGTACATCTGCTCGGTCGACAGGATCATCAGCGAGTTATTGGTTTTATCCGCAACAATCTTGACATCGGCATCCGGGTCAATCGAGACCCCGCCACTGCTGTCGGCACTGCCACCACCCAACATGGTTTTCTGGCTGGTGGCATTCCCGTCGCCACCGACCGTCACCGGTTCCAGGCCGGGTGCCAAACTGGAGGGAATGGTGCCGTTTTTCTTGCTGCCCTTGCCGGAAAATATCTGTGACAGCATTTCAGCCAGGTGCTCGGCATTGCCGTTCTGTACATGATAAACATACAGCTGCTGGCTGGCTGTGGCTCCCTTTTTGTCAAAGCGTTCGACCCAGTGCTTCATTTCACGCAGGTATTCCGGGCTGGCTGAGATGATCATGATGCTGTTCATGTGTTCGATCGGCACAATCTTGACCATGCCGGCCATGGGGCTGTTGCCGCTTTCGCCAAACAGGGTGTCCAGGTTCTTGGCCACCACCTGGGCTTCCACATTCTTGATCTTGTACATGCCGACCGACATACCCTGCAGCACATCGACATCAAACATGCGAATGGTGGCCATCAGGCTGGCCAGCTCGGAACTGGTGCCGGCCAGCACCAGCAGGTTGCGGTTGGTATCCACCCGCACAAAGGCATCCGGGCTGGCCAGCGGTTCCAGTATCTTCTGCATTTCCGCCACCGGGATGTAGCGCAGCGGTACCACCTGAATACTGTAACCGGGATTGATTTTGCCGCCGGTCGAGGGCATGAAACCCCGGCCCTTGATATTGGCACGTGCCGCAACCCGGTAGCCGCCGGTGTCATCACGGTAAAGCACGGCCCCCTGGGTCTGCAGCAGGGATTCCAGCGTCGGGATCAGGCTGGAGCGCGGAATGGGTTCGCTGGAGTTGATGGTGACTTCGCCCTCAACTCCGGGTTCAACAATATAGGTTTCCTTGAGAATATCGCCCAGGATGACAGCCACCACTTCACGGATACTGGCCCGCTCGAAGTTGAGGGCGATGCCGCCTTTTTTGCTGCCCCCGCCGATATTCGGGCGTTCGACATCATCACGGTAATACTGGTGATTACCGATGATCAGCTCGACATCCTGATCCCTTGAAGCTGCGGATTGCCGGGGGCTGGGTGTCGGGCGGTAGTTGGTACTGCGTGTCGAAGCCGGTCTGGATGACGGGCTGCGTAAAAGTCCGAGAGCCGACTGGTCCAGCTCCTTGATGGCGGCGCTGCGCTGGAACGGATTGGCCTTGACATTGACGTTGCTGCGATAACCCGGACTGTCTTTGATCGAAGTGCAGGCCGTGAACAATACACTGGCGCTGACTACGACACTAATCCATCGTATTTTTTTAGTCACAAAGCAGACCCCATATTATTTTTATTTTCGATAATTTTACATTATTGGTCCGGGTGACAAAAGCACAGCCTGTCGGATGGTCATCACTGGCCTGCCGGCTTGTTGGTTCCCGTGGGTGTGCCGGCTCCTCCCCAGCGCGATGCCATCAGGCGCTGGCGGGCTTCCAGTGCTTCCTTGATGGACAGGACCGGTGAGGTCGGATTGGTCAGCTGGTTCAGCTGCTGGGCGGGATCAGGCATTGCCGCCAGATCAGTCGGGGCAGGCTGGGCGGCCTGTACGGAAACCGCATCACTGGAGGCCTGTTGCTGGCGCATTGCCGCACGCTGCTGCTCGATTTTTTTCTGCTGTTCCCGGCGCTGGCGGTCGGCCAGCAGCTGCTTGTTCTCCTGCGGGGCGGCAAAATCGGCAATCAGCGGTATTTCATGGTGCTCCTCACCGGCAGCCAGCACCAGTTTGCGCTTGCTGACTTCTTCGACCACCCAGTCGCCCCACTTGTCACCAACGTGCAGGGACAGGTTCTTGTCATCCTGATCACGTACCAGGGCGTAGCGTTTTTTGCCCAGATCGACAATCCCGACCAGTCGGCCTTCAGGAATTTCCGGCGGTTCAGCCGGTGGTGGCGGTGGTGCCGCTTCACGGGCAGCAACGGTCGGACGGGGTGGGGGCGGGACGGAGCGGTTCTGCCAGAACAGTGGAGTCTGTACCATCTGCTGATAGGCATTGACAGCCGGTACCCTGAGTTCATCCATGGCCGGGGGAGTGATATCCACCGCTTCGGTCATGGACTGCTGCAGGCTCATGTCCATCTGGCGCAGCTGCCAGACTGACCAGCCTCCCCAACCCAGGCAGCCGATTCCGGCCAGCCACAGCAGGGCCTGGATCGGTGGACTAATTAATGCTTTCATCTTGTACTCCTCCGCGCCAGTAGGTGGTAATCCTGACCGAGCCCTTGAGGCGCTGATCCTCGGTATTACGCTCCGGTTTGACCTCCAGCCGGTCGACGAAAATCATCGGTCTGGCCTGATAAGCCTGATGCAGGATGGCGCGCAGCAGCTGCATGTCGCCCTCAAAGCTGGCCTGCACCGTGACCCGGCTGTAGCCGCTGACCAGGCCGTTGTCTTCTGCATCCTGCGGCCCGTCCAGAACTTCAGAACTGGTCAGTACACCCCGGTATTGTGCTACTACCGTAGCCAACTGCTTCTGCAGCTCTTTGCCGACCTGGGCTGCGGTCATGCCTTCGGGGTAGAACAGCTTGTCCAGCCCCTGCTTCTGTACCCGGTCGAATTCCGCCATCAGCTGAGGCGTGGCGTGGGCGACCTGCCGCATCTTGATCAGGCGGGCATAACCCGATTCAATCCGTTCACCCAGTGCTGTGGAGGCGGCCAGTGCCGGCAGGATGATGAAAAATATCCCGACCAGTAAAGCCAGCATCAGTAGCAGCCAGGCAAACAGTGGCTGGTTCTGGCGGGTGAACACACTATCGGTCATGGCTGGTCTCCAGGTGGGCCTGAATGTGGAATTTGTCCATGCCGCTTTCCCGGCTGCGGGTGACGGGGGACTTGAAACTGACTTTCGAGAAGGCGGATGAGTCTTCCAGTGTATCAATCAGGGTCAGGGCTTTTTCGGATTCACCATAAATCTGCAGCGTGTCTCCTTCCAGCTCCAGGCGTTCCAGCCAGGTATGTTTGGGTATCTCGTTCGACAGACGCTCCACAATGTCCAGTGTCACCGGAGAACGTTTGCGCCGCTCCTGCAGAAAATGCAGGGCATCTTCCGCTGCCAGCAGTTTCTCCCTGACTTCCAGCTGGGAGGAGGATTCGCGCCGGACCTTGGCAATGGCTTCGTCGACCTGTTCGACACGGCGGTGTTTGTAGGCCAGCGGGACGGCCAGTGCCAATATGAGTGCCGTGAGGCAGAAGAACAGCGGAATGCGGGACCAGCGCTGGGCGGGAACCATCTGCAGGCTGTCCTGGCGCGTCAGCAGGCGGGCATTGGTGTCCAGCACCGATACCAGATCAATATTGGGGATGCCTGCTGCCCCAAGCTGTTCTTTCAGCCGGTCAACCAGCTGACGTGGTGCGACGAAAATGTCAGCCAGGATTTCCTTCCGGTTACGCTCGTGCCGGGCCACGCGGGCATCGAAATAGGCGGTATCAGCGGCAAACGGCGTCAGCCGGTCGAGTTGATAGCTGACAACCTGACGGATATTTTCCTGCACGCTTTCCGGGAAGCGGTGCTGCAGGTGCAGGGCCTGATTCTGGTCCAGCAGCAGCTCCAGCAGGTATTTGCGGCTTTTGGCACATTTTCTGGCGATATGCTCAAAGTTGAAGTTGCTGTCGGAAAGTCGATAGTGGCCCCGGTCCAGCATTTTGCTGTCCTGCCGCCAGTAGACTTTCAGGCTGTTGTCAGAAAAGAGCTGCAGGCTGAGCCGGGGCTGTTCAGCCCGAAACAGCTGACGTAGCGGACCGGGAAGGCCCCGCAACAATCCTTCACTCCACCAGTTGAAAAAGTGTTTGAGTTTGTGCAACAACATGTTTTAATAATTTTTATTAATTGCCCGATCAGTAAATCAGGGTAACGAACTTTTACCAGCCTGTCGACTGATTCTGAATCGCCCGACCTTAGCCTGCACTGAAGATCAAAGCAATGGTTTACAAGTGGCTGTGACTGCGCTAGCATCCTGCCCCTGTATTTCCGGAGAGGTGTCCGAGTGGTTGAAGGAGCACGCCTGGAAAGTGTGTATAGGTTAACCCCTATCGAGGGTTCGAATCCCTCTCTCTCCGCCAGTTTCAAGGTCAAGGAAGACCAAAGAAGACCAGAAGCCCGCTACACAGCGGGCTTTTTTGTATCTGGCTAGTTCGATGACGGACAATGAAGACCATTGGCAGCCAAAATTTTTCTTGGTATGGTTCCTTGGTATCAGCTTTAACATAGGGTCTGATACCAGTGATTTCAAGGTGCTGAAAAAAAGCGCATATCATCTGCCACGGATGCCGGATACTTGCAGTTTTCATCCCGCAGGACCCATCGATGGAACTGGAACTATCCCCGCTGTTACAACGTTTTGCCGAGCGCATGCCATTG
>Ga0116152_10000588_pt1 | contig 29570 bp, 25 predicted proteins | sample AD_UKC119_MetaG_FD_89894 | JGI IMG/M metagenome (GOLD analysis project Ga0116152, IMG submission 89894) | Active sludge microbial communities of municipal wastewater-treating anaerobic digesters from Hong Kong - AD_UKC119_MetaG | ecosystem: Engineered > Bioreactor > Anaerobic > Digestate... | reverse complement strand
GGTCTGGTTGATGCACCAGAACGCGGCTCGCGAGAACAGGGGGGAAGTCGCCTGGGTCAGGATAATCCCGGTCCGGGAGACATGCTGTTTCACCAGGTGGTAGAAGCTGCGGCTGTAAAGGCGTGACAGGCTGGCATTGTTGGGGTCGGGCAGATCGATGACCACCAGGTCATACAGGGTCCGGCTCTGTTCCAGAAACTTCCAGGCATCCGTATTCACCCGGGTCAGTTTCGGATCGGTGAGGCTGTGGCGGTTGAGGCGGGTCAGCAGCGGACTGGTGCTGAACAGGGTGGTGACCGCCGGGTCCAGATCAACCAGCGTAATGGCCTTGATGCGCGGGTCTTTCAGCAGTTCACGGGCTGCCATGCCATCTCCGCCACCCAGAATCAGCACTTCTTCCACCTGGGGCAGCAATCCCAAGGCCGGATGTACCAAAGTTTCGTGGTAGCGGTATTCGTCGATGCTGTCGAACTGCAGCGCACCATTGAGGTAAAAGCGCAGCCGTCCCTGACGCCGGGTCAGCACCAGCCGCTGGTAGGGTGAGTCTTCGGCATGGATGATTTCATCCTGATACAGGCGTGTTTCCATGCTGGCGGTAAAACGCTCGGACAGTACAAACCCGAGTGCCAGCATCAGCAGTCCGGCCAGTATCGACCACTGCAGGCGTTTGCGGGGAGCAGTTGCAACGGTGTTGCGGAATACCAACAGCGCCAGCAGGCCCACCAGCAGATTGAGGATGCCGAACAGAAAGCCGGTCTGCAGCAGACCAAGCTGCGGTACCAGCACCAGCGGGAACAGCAGGGCAGCGAACAGGGCACCGATATAGTCGGCGGTGAAGACATTGGAGAGATTGGTTTTGAGGCTGAAGTGCTCCCGGAGAATGCGGACTACCAGCGGAATTTCCATACCCATCATGGCCCCAAGCAGTATCACCAGCAGAAACAGCAGCGGGCTGTAGTTGTCGAGGATGGCAAAGGCAAAAAACAGGATGGGAGCCGTGAACCCGCCAGTCAGTCCAACCAGCAGCTGCAGGCGCACAAAATGCAGTGGCAGGGCACCATCCACAAAGCGTGAGAGCCAGGAACCGATACCCATGGAACTCATGAACAGGCCAATCACCAGTGAAAACTGGTAAACCGAATCACCCAGCAGATAGCTCGACAGGGTGCCGGCCAGCAGTTCGTAAACCAGCCCGCAGATGGCAATGACAAAGGTGGCCGCCAGCAGGGCCAGCTGCTGCGGGAAACGGGTAGCAGGTGTCAAGCGGGTACCGGGTGCTAGTGAATTGCAGCGGCGTAGATGATGCCGAGTGACAGTACGATGGCTGCCACGACAATGCCGAGGGCCAGATTGCCTTCTTCGGTGATTTTCTTTTCCAGTGAGTACGGCGTCAGCTTTTCCATGACCCAGAGCGAAAGCATGAACAGGCCGAAGCCCAGTACACCGTAAACCAGACTGGAAAGCAGGTATTCAAAGCCGAGTTGTGCTGTCATGAATGTATTTCCTGTTGACGGGAGATGCCTGTGTGGCAGCCCCTTTCATGTCCATCGGCGGAGAGCGTCATTTGCCGGTACGATAACCGCCACCAAGCCGACCCACCTGGCTGCCGGTGCGCACACTTTGCTGATCATAACGGGTTTCTTCCAGCCCGACATTATACCAGGTCATGGCCCCGGCCCCGGCGGTCATCAGGCTGAATGCCAGCATCATTGTACGTGCCATGTTTCCTCTCCCTTATTTTTTCTTCTTCACAAACCGCATCAGGCGTTTTTTCTTGTACGCCTGTCGGGGCGTGAGTTTATTGCGCCTGCCCTCATAAGGATTATCACCGGTTTTGAACTCCAGTTTGACCTGGCTACCCTGCAGTTTCAGGGTCTGATGGAAATAGTTTACCAGATAGCGCTCATAACTGTTGGGGACCCGTTCGGTCTGGTTACCGTGGATCACGATCAGGAACGGATTGCTGCCGCCCTGATGTGCGTAACGCAGTTTGATGCGCCGGCCATTGATCAGGGGGGGCTGATGTGCCATCAGGGCCGTTTCCAGAATCCGGGTCAGGCGCGAGGTCGGTACCTTGAGCATGGTCGAGTGGTAGGCACGCTGCACCGCTTCATAAATCAGGCCGACACCGGAGCCGTGCAGGGCGGAGATAAAGTGCTTTTCAGCAAAATCGACAAAGGGCAGCTTCAGTTCCAGCTGGGTCTTGATGGTATCGCGTTCATCCTGATCCAGCCCGTCCCATTTGTTAATGGCCAGCACCAGCGCACGACCGGTGTCCAGGATCAGGCCGAGCAGGTGGGCATCCTGTTCGGTGATGCTGTCATGGGCATCCACCAGCATGATCACCACATGGGCGGCACGAATGGCATCCAGTGTTTTGATAATGCTGAACTTCTCAATGGTTTCGCTGATCCGGCTGCGTCGGCGTACCCCGGCAGTATCAATCAGGGTGTACTGCTGCCCGTCACGCTCAAACGGAATAAAGATACTGTCGCGGGTGGTGCCGGGCTGGTCAAAGGCAATCACGCGTTCCTCACCCAGAATGCGGTTCACCAGCGTGGACTTGCCGACATTGGGGCGACCGACGAAGGCAATGCGGATACGGGTTTCGTCTTCTTCCGGTGGTGGAATATGATCATCGGCATCCGTCGGGAAGCTGTCCAGTACCGCTTCCATCATCACCGTGACCCCCCGGTTGTGGGCGGCAGCAATGCAAAATACCTGGCTGAATCCCAAGGCAAAAAATTCAGCGGCTGCCTGATCCGGGTCGACATGATCCGTCTTGTTGACCAACAGAAAGACCGGTTTGCCCGTCTGGCGCAGGTGAGTGGCAATCTGCTCATCAGCCCCGGTCAGTCCCTGACGTCCGTCTACCAGAAACAGGACCGCATCGGCTTCCTCAATGGCTGCCAGGGTCTGGCGCGCCATGTATTCGTCAATACCGGTCTGCTCACCGCTGAGGCCGCCGGTGTCGATAACCAGGTATTCACGTTCCAGCAGCTGGCCGGTTCCGTATTTGCGGTCACGGGTCAGCCCCGGAAAATCGGCAACCAGCGCATCACGGGAGCGGGTCAGGCGGTTGAACAGGGTGGATTTGCCGACATTGGGGCGGCCCACCAGGGCGAAGGCAGGTTTCATGAAGTCAGTTTACTGCAGGCTGTAGGCAGCCAGTATGCCACCCTTGCCGAAAGTGTAAATCACATTGCCGTCTGCCAGCGGTGGTACGCTGTAACCGGCAGGGTCACCACGCAGGCGTGCGTAGATCAGGGCATCCTGCTGTGAAATCCAGTGCAGGTAGCCTTCAAAATCCCCCAGCACCAGATAGTCACCACTCAGGGTTGGTGCGGTCGGGCGACGGTATTGCAGGTCGTCCTGTTTCCAGACCGGCTCTCCGCTTTGGGGATTGAGTTTCCATACATCACCGTTCTGTTCCGTGACGTAGAGACCGCCGGTATCGGCATCCAGACCTGCGCTGGTGGAAAACGGACGTTCCCAGGCCAGCTGGCCGTTCTGCAGGTTGATACCGGCCAGCCTGCCGCCATAAGCCCCGGCAAACAGGGCTGAACCCACGACCTTGATGCGTCCGTCCACGTCCGTGATGCGGTCACGCTCACTGGGGCCGCGTGCTGCTGACAGCAGGGTTTCCCAGACCGGCTTGCCACTGTCCAGTTCAAAGGCGGCCAGCGAACCGTTGTCAAAGCCTGCCACTGCCAGCGTGCTGACGACAACCGGAACCCCGGCACCGTACAGGGTCAGTCCCCCCGAGGCAGAGCGGGTCTGGGTCCAAAGCAGTTCACCGGTAGTGCTGTCCAGTGCACTCAGGCTGCCGTCAACACTGCGGAACAGGGCGCGTCCGTTATGGGGAGGGGCCACGGACTGGATTTCACTATTGAGCTTTTCAACCCAGCGTACCGCCCCATTACCGGCATCCAGTGCAATGGCATTACCGTTGCCGGTACCCACCAGTATCAGCCCGTCAGCACCGCTGACACCCGCACTGACAACGGTATCCACCGGCGTGCTCCAGCGTGGGGCTCCGGTCTGCTTGTCAAAAGCCCTGACCTGAGAGCCGGCGGCTACGATGACCTGCTGCTCGTCGACCCAGGGATACAGCTTGACCACTTTCCCCGTGCTACCGGAACCGAAGCCCCAGCTCAGGCCACCGGTGGATGGGCCTTTCCGGTCCAGAGTGACTGACCACAGGGTTCGCACGGTGCGGGCAGCTTCCAGCGCCTTGAGGGCTTTGGGCGGGTCAAGTGGCACGGCTTCATTGGTGTCGTCCTTATTACTGAAAAAACTGCAGCCTGACAGCAGGCTGGCAGCCAGCAGCAGCCCCGACAAAAGGCTGGTACGCAGTATTGCCATCAGGCTTTCCTGTCCTCTGGCAGGTTGTCGAGCTTGAGCTGAATCAGGTCACTGGCACTGTCGCTGTTGGTGACGATGGCACGCTGATAGGCCGCACGGGCCTTGTCATTTTCATTTTTGGCAGCATAAATATCACCACGTAATTCCTCGCGCAGGGATTCATAGGCTGCCGGATAGTCGCCCTGATCCACCAGGGCAAGCGCCTCGTCCGCCTTGTTGTCCGCCAGCAGTACCCGTGCCAGCCGCAGGCGGGCAACATCCCGGTATTCTGCTTCTTTGGTATTTTCAGCCACCCAGTGCAGTGAACCGGCGGCATTGGCATAATCACCTTCCGCCGCATAATTCTTGGCACTTTCCAGCATGGCCATGGCGGCATACGGCGTGGAAGGGTAATCCTCCTGTAGTTCGGTCATGTATTGCACGGCTTCATCATGCGATGTTGTCTGCTTGGATTTGCTGTACAGCAGCGAGGCTGACTCGGCGCTTTTGATCTGGTGTTCCTGCCAGTACTGCCAGCCGAACAGGCCGGCAATGGCCAGCCCGACACCAGCCACGACAGAAATGCCGTTTTCGCGCCACCAGGCTCGCAGTTCTTCTGCTTTTTCTTCGTCGGTTTTGAGATGTTCAGCCATTTCAAGCCCTTGCCAATTCCAATTGGTTGATTAACTTTGATTATTACCCGGCGGCTTGCCTCATGACAACCGGCTTTGCAATTCTGCTGCCAGATTGTCCAGTGTCAGGCTCTGCTGCTCGGCCGTACTGTCACGCAGGGGTTTGAGCGTGATCTGCCTTTTCGCCAGTTCATCTTCACCCAGAATCAGGGCATACAGTGCCCCGGATTTGTCGGCACGTTTCATCTGGGTTTTGAAACTGCCGCCACCGACATTGCAGGTCAGGCGCAGTGCCGGCAAGGCCGAGCGCAGGCACTCCGACAGTACCAGACCCTGTTCAACAGCCTGTTCACCGGCCATGATCAGGTAAAAGTTCGTGTTTGCGGCGGTCGGCTGACTGCCCTGATCCTGCATCAGTTCCAGCAGGCGTTCTGTCCCCATGGCAAAACCACAGCCCGGAACGGATTTGCCGCCCAGCTGCTCCACCAGTCCGTCGTAGCGTCCGCCACCGCAGACCGTACCCTGTGAGCCCAGCTCATCGGTGATCCATTCAAACACGGTATGGGTATAGTAATCCAGCCCGCGGACCAGACGCGGATTGATGCGGTACTCAATACCCATGCCATCCAGCAGCTGGCGCAGGCCGGTAAAGTGGGCATCCGATTCCGGGTCCAGATGATCATGCAGATTGGGAGCCGCGTCCACCAGCGCCCGCAGGTCCGGATTTTTGGTGTCCAGAATACGCAGTGGATTGGTCTGCAGGCGGCGCTTTGAGTCTTCGTCCAGCTGTTCCCGGTGAGCAGAGAAATACTCCACCAGTAACTGGCGATAAGCCCGGCGTGAGGCAGGAACCCCCAGCGAGTTAATCTCCAGGCGGATATTGGAAAGGCCGAGGCGCTCCCACAGCCGTGCTGTCATGGCAATCAGTTCGGCATCAATATCCGGTCCGGGGATACCGAAGGTTTCAGCCCCGAACTGGTGAAACTGGCGATAGCGGCCTTTCTGCGGGCGTTCATAACGGAACATGGGGCCGCTGTACCACAGACGCTGTTGCCGGTTGTGCAGCAGGCCATGCTGGATACAGGCACGCACGCAGCTGGCCGTTCCTTCGGGACGCAGGGACAGGCTTTCACCATTGCGGTCCTCAAAGCTGTACATTTCTTTTTCTACAATGTCAGTGACTTCACCTACGCCCCGATGGAAAAGCTCGCTCTGCTCCAGCAGGGGCATACGGATTTCCTGGTAGCCATACTCGGCCAGCAAGGTGGATACGGTTTGTTCCAGATGCTGCCAGACAAAAGAAACATCCGGCAGAATATCGTGCATTCCGCGAATGGATTGAATGTTTTTTAGCATGAGTCAGTCGATCCTGAAATTGGAGACGTTTCCTCGGGTATGGGGTTGGTGATTGTAAATCTGGCCATTCAGGAGCACACGGACACCCGCTGCATTACCGATCTTGAAAACCAGTGGTGTACGGGCCTTGAAGGCTTTCCAGGTGTTGGGGGAGTTCAGGGCTTCAAACAGGCGTTTGCCGTTGCCATCCTTGACCTGCATCCAGACTTCCTGGCTGAATTCAAGACGCACGGAAACTTCGCCGTCAATCGGTTGCTGGAAGTCGTTGGTGACAGCCGCCGATGGCTGGGTCGGACTGGCCTGTGGTGAAAGCGATGCTGCTGCAGTATTGCCGCTACCAGTGGCTGTGCCGGTTGACGTGTTGTCAGTTGCCGTTGTGCTGCCCACGGCTTCGCCTGCATTGTCCGAAGTGGCAGCACCGGCAGTGGTATCGGCTTCACTGATTCCAGTACCGGGTGCGGTCGTCCGTGCCGTGTCGGTGGCGGTACTGGTATTGGTAGCAGCTGTTCCCGTGACGGTGGCTCCCATGTCTTCGTCACCATCATCTTCCGGTGGTGGGGCAATACCTGCTTCGCTGTCGGGATCACCTGCGTCCACCGGGTCATCACCGTTATCCTGAACCCCTGTCGGTGTGATTGTCTGACTGCTGCTGTTGTCCGGTTGGCCGTTCGGGGTGGGATTGTCAACCGGCGGTGCAGCCAGTGCCAGTTGGCTGCCAGCATCGGCAATGGGGGCCGGTGTATCGTTCCGGCTGCTGGCCTGTTCCTCCGGGGTTGTTGCCTGGCCGGAACGCTGGATCTGGCCTACGCCAGCCTCAACCGGCGCGTTCAGGGGCTGGGATTCGGTGGTCTGGCGTGAAAAATTTTCCCAGGCATCGCTGGCCCATTCGGTAATTCCCGGGATCATCGACAGCAGGCCGAGAAACAGTACCAGTCCGGAGAGGGCGATCAGTTTGACCGTACTCGGCGACATGGGCTGTTTGGCTGCCACCCGGTTCAGGGGGGTGGCCGGCGAGTAGCTGATATCGTCCGGATTGCCGCCGCGCAGCAGTTCGTAAGCAGTGATAAGGGGGGCAGGATCGGTATCGGCCAGGCGTGCATAGCTGCGCAGATAGCCACGTACATAAGGTGGCTCGGGCAGTTCGGCCAGCTTTTCATTTTCCAGCGCCCTGAGGACATGCAGGGGCAGGCGCATCTCGCTGGCAGCCTGCTCCTGGGTCAGGTCGGCACTTTCACGGCATTTTCTGAGGCGTCCACCCAGATCGTCCTGAGCCAGCGGGGTGTCCGGCCCGGCATCGGTCCTGTCCGTGGTCTGGTTTTCCGCTTTTGCTTCCATGTCTGTCAAAGTGTTGTCCGTCACGCCCTACTCCATTCAGTCTCAGTTTAGTTCGCTTGCTTCGGGGCTGTCCGGAAAACGTGCCAACAGGTTATTGACACAGTTTTCCGCCTTGCTGTCTTCATGCAGGCTCTTGTGTATCCGGTAACACAGCAGCAGTGTTTCCGGGCTACTGGGAGCCAGTTCATTATAGCGGTAAAGAAAAGCCTGCGCCTTGGCATTTTCATTCTGTTCATGCGCCAGCTGGGCCAGATTGTAAAGTGCCAGCGGGAACTTGTTATTATAGGTCAGTGCCTTGCGAAAATAGGCTTCGGCCGTATTTTTTCTTCCCTGCTTTTCCAGACAGATACCGGCATTGGTGTAGGCAAACGCCGGGGTCTTGTACAAGGGGTCGCTGGCGGCCCGCAGGAAGGCGGTTACCGCTTCCTGGTACTGACCCTGTTTACACAAAAAGGTACCGAAATTGTTCAGCAGGTCCGGATTTTTGCCATCCTGTTTTAATGCGCGCCGGAAATAGAGGTTGGCCTGATCATCACGCCCCAGTTTTTCCTGCAGCAGGGCATAATAGTGCTGGGCCATGCTGGAATTTTGATCTTTTTTCAGGGCTTTTTCCAGATATTCCTTGGCCAGGTCATAACGCCCCCGCTGCAGATAGCCCGCCCCCAGCTTGGCATTGTATTCGGCAGCCTTGGCACGATCAGGTCTGCTGGAAGAAGACGTGGTGGTACAGCCGGCAAGGCCAAGCGACAGTATCAAAAACAGCAACAGTGTTGCCGGTAATGGTGTTGTTTTCATTGTTGATCAACCCTGTTCCAGACGTGCGAAATGCACCTCCCTGCGGCTGCGGTCATTTACCTGTCCGGCCAGCTGCCCGCAGGCGGCGTCAATATCGTCGCCTCTTGTTTTTCTGATGGTTACAGTATAGCCCGCCTGAATCAGGATGTCCTGAAAGCGGTGTATACGGTTGTTGCTGGAGCGCCGGTAGCGGGTATCCGGGAAGGGATTAAAAGGTATTAGATTGATTTTTGAAGGAATGTTGCGTAGCAGTACCGCCAGTTCCCGGGCCTCGTTTTCACTGTCGTTCACACCGTCAAGCATAACGTATTCCCAGGTGATGTGTTTGCGCTGGGTGGTTTTTTTATCCAGAAAACGCTGACAGGCTGCCATCAGTTCGGCAATCGGGTATTTGCGGTTTAAGGGCACCAGCCGGTCGCGGATAGTGTCATTCGGGGCATGCAGGGAAATGGCCAGGGCGACATCCAGTGTGTCACCCAGCCGGTCCAGCGCCGGCAGTACCCCGGAGGTGCTGACAGTGACGCGTCGGCGGCTCAGGCCATAGGCATTGTCATCCATCATCAGCTCCAGAGCCGGAATCAGGTTGTCGAAGTTGAGCAGGGGTTCGCCCATGCCCATCATGACCACATTGGTGATCACCCGGTTGGCACGCGGGTTCTGCTGCAGGCTGCGACGTGCCACCCACAGCTGGCCGATCATTTCCGCCAGGCTCAGGTTGCGGTTGAAACCCTGGCGTGCGGTGGAGCAGAAGGTGCAGTCCAGCGCACAACCGACCTGTGAGGATACGCACAGGGTGCCGCGATCACCCTCCGGAATGAATACGGTCTCGATGGCATTGCCGTCATCAAGCCGGAACAGCCACTTGCGGGTGCCGTCTGCCGACTCCCGGTCAAGCATCACCTGCGGTGCCCGGATCTCGGCCTTTTCCCCGAGCCGGGCACGCAGGTCTTTACTGATATTGCTCATCTGATCCACGTCGTCCACCATCATCTGGTGTAACCATTTGATGACCTGGGTGGCCCGGAAAGGTTTTTCACCCAGGGTGACAAAATACTGTTTCAACCCTTCATGGCTGAAGTCCAGCAGGTTGGTCTTCCGGATCGGCTCAGGCGTGGTCATTGGCATTATCAGTCCCTGTAGGCGCAGGTTGACGGATCAGCGCGTGCGCGGGCAAAGACCGTCCTTGCCGAAAAAGAAGTCGATTTCAATACCGGCATTTTCCAGGCTGTCCGAGCCATGCACCGCATTTTCGTCTATGCTTGAAGCAAAGTCGGCGCGAATGGTGCCGGGTGCGGCATCCTTGGGGTTGGTGGCTCCCATCAGTTCACGGTTTCTGGTGACGGCATTATCGCCTTCCAGAACCTGAACCATAACCGGGCCGGACGTCATGAAACTGACCAGATCCTTGAAAAACGGACGTTCACGGTGGATGGCATAGAAGCCTTCCGCCTGTTTCTGACTCAGCTGCACCATGCGGGCTGCCACGATCTGCAGGCCGGCATTTTCAAAGCGCTGATAGATTTTTCCGATCACGTTTTTGGCCACGGCGTCCGGTTTGATGATGGAAAGGGTGCGCTCTTGTGCCATGATTTTTGTCTCCAGTGTCTTGAAAATGGGATATAAACTATAATGCGGCGCAATTGTATAGCCTGCATGCCCTGCAGGTAAACAGCTTATCGGGTTTTGCCCTGACCGGCTTGCCGGTGGCAGGCTATCCGGAAAAATACGCCCAGGCGGCAAAAGGCCCGGCTCATCATGCATGACTTTCATGCCGGGTCGGACGTTGCGTAAGCTTGGGCACCATGCGAAATGACCCAGAGGATAAAAATCAGATGTTATTGTCTTTGAGTAAACACGGGCTGCGAGCGGGGATGCTGCTGGCTGCCATGCTGTACGCATCCACGGCAGGGGCTAACCAGACTTCACCATTGGGTACCAACACCAATGAATTGACTGAAGAAGATGCCAGTGTTCCTTTTGTTGACCTGTTCCGTGCCGCCATGCCGTTTGAGGACGCCCGTCCCTGGCTGACCGGTAATAATGTGCAGCTGGATGCCAATGGCTGGCCGGCCCGCCTGAATGGCCAGATGGCCGGTTCGCGTTTTCTGAGCCATCTGCCGGCTGCGGCCATTCCGGCCGGCAACTATACCGTGCTTTACAACGGTCAGGGCAAGATTCAGTACGGGGGCGATGCGCGTCTGGTCCAGAGCCAGCCCGGCCATGATGTCATTACCCTGCAGCCGGGCCAGGACAACAAATACGATGCCACCCTGCGCATTCTGGAGTCCAACCCCAACGATTATATCCGTGACATCCGTATTTTGCCGCCCGGTGGTATCTGTGCCAACAACCCTTACCAGCGGGTGGCGGATGCCAGTGCCTGTCGGGGTAATTTCCAGTCTTTTGTTCAGCATTACACCCAGATACTGTTTAACCCGGATTACCTGAATTACATGAAGGATTTCAAGGTGATTCGCTTCATGGGGTTAAGCGGGGTGAACAATGACCCCGAGCGTACCTGGAATGAACGCCAGCAGGTTCCACACGCCACTTGGGGGGGTAACAAGGGCAACCGGGGGGCACCGATTGAAATCCAGATCGAGCTGGCCAACCGCCTGAATGCCCACCCCTGGTTCACCATTCCGCATGCAGCGGATGACAATTACATTCGCCAGTTCGCCCAGTTGGCCCGGCAGCGCCTGCGTCCCAACCTGCGTCCGCACATTGAGTACAGCAACGAAACCTGGAACTTCATCTTTCTGCAGGGGAACTATGTGCGTGATATGGGCATGGCCCGGCGACTGGATACCAACAAGAATCGGGCCGGTTATCGTTATTACTCCGAGCGCTCGGTGGAAATCTTCCGCATCTGGGAGCAGGTATTCGGCGGTCCCCAGCGTCTGGTGCGCATCCTGTCCGGCTGGACCATCAATGAGGAGGTGGCCAATATCGTGCTGGGCCACAAGGATGCCTATAAATATGCGGATGCCTTTGCCATTGCGCCGTACTTTTTCGGTGATCACCAGTCGATCCGTCTGGTGCGCAGCCTGAATGAAACCTTCCGCCTCATGACGGATGACAGTTACCGTTATTCCATCAATAACGTGCTGGGCTTTATTCGTAAGCAAAAAGCGATTGCCGACAAGTACGGGGTGAAACTGATGGCCTATGAGGGCGGGCAGGGACTGGTCGATTTCAAGACCACCAGTGACATGGAACCACCCAACCCGTTCCTGTACGAGGCCAACCGTCACCCCCGGATGGAGCAGTTCTACAACCAGTTTCTGGCGGGCTGGAAGCGTGAAGGGGCCACCCTGTTCATGCACTATACCGCACCGCGTACCTATCGCCGCTACGGCTCCTGGGGCAGCAAGGAATATATCACCCAGCCGCTGAGCCAGGCACCCAAGCACCGCGCACTGCTGAACTTCATTCGCAGTAATCCGTGCTGGTGGGCCGGTTGTCAGAACTGAGGCATGACTGAGCGATTGGGGAGCTGACCGAGCCCCTTGATCCTTACTTTCCCGGCCTCCCGTCCCGTAACAAGGGCGGGAGGCTTTTTTCAGGGCGGGCAGGGCTGGTGACTGGCCGACTTATCGACCTGCCAGTGGTCCGGCTTCCCGGATTTCCGGGCTGACACCGTCAGCATAACGGGCAAAGTTGGCATGAAACGCCTGAGCCAGCTGTTCGGCTTTCTGTTGATAGGCCGCCCTGTCAGTCCAGGTATTGGCCGGGTCGAGAATTTCGGCGGGGACTTCCGGGCAGCTGACCGGAACATGCAGGCCGAAGATGGGGTCCAGCCGGGTTTCCACCGTTTTCAGATCACCGCGCAGTGCCGCATTCAGCATGCTGCGGGTGTGGCTGATCTTCATGCGTTCACCGACACCATACGGGCCGCCACTCCAGCCGGTATTCAGCAGCCAGCAGGATACCCCGTGCTCACTGATTTTTTTGCCCAGCAGGTCTGCGTACACGGACGGATGCAGGGCCATGAACGGTGCACCGAAGCAGGTGCTGAAGGTGGTGGTGGGTTCGGTGACCCCTTTTTCGGTACCGGCCACCTTGGCCGTATAACCGGAGATGAAATGGTACATGGCCTGTGCCGGGGTCAGCTTCGAGACCGGTGGCAATACACCGAAGGCATCACAGGTCAGCATGATAATGTGTTGCGGGTGGCCGGCCTTGCCGGGGAACAGGGCATTGGGAATCTGGCTGACCGGATAGCAGGCGCGGGTGTTCTCCGTGACGCTGCCATCAAACAGGTCCAGTTCACGGGTCTGCTCATTCATGACCACGTTTTCCAGCACGGTACCAAAGGTTTTTGTGGTGGCGTAGATCATCGGCTCCTGTTTCGGTGACAGGTTGATGACCTTGGCGTAGCAGCCGCCTTCCAGGTTGAAAACCCCCTGGTCTCCCCAGCCGTGTTCATCGTCACCGACCAGTTTGCGCTCCGGATCGGCGGACAGGGTGGTCTTGCCGGTACCTGAGAGCCCGAACAGGATGGCGACATCACCGTTTTTACCGACATTGGCCGAGGCGTGCATGGACATGATGCCCCGACGCGGCAACAGGTAGTTCAGTACCGAGAAAATGGATTTCTTGATCTCGCCGGCGTAATAGGTGCCGCCGATCAGGACCAGCCGCCGGCTGAAGTCCAGCAGGACAAAGGTGCCGGACCTGGTACCGTGACGGGCGGGGTCGGCCTGCATTTCCGGAACGTGCAGCACGGTGAAACGCGGCTCATCGACAGCCAGGGTACGGTTGAGGTCATCCGGGCAGATGAAGATATTGCGGGCAAACAGCGAGTGCCAGGCATGCTGGGTGATGATGCGTACCGGCAGCTCATTCTGTGGATCGGCACCCGCGAGCAGGTCCTGCACAAAAATTTCCTTGCCCTTGAGGAAGCTGATCATGTCATCCAGCAGTCGTCCGAAATGATCGCTGCTGATGCTGCGGTTGACCTCTCCCCACCATACCGTGTCGCGGGTCTCTTCATCCTTGACGATGAACTTGTCATTGGGCGCACGACCGGTAAAGGCACCGGTGTTGACCACCAGGGCTCCGCCCATACCGACCCGGGCTTCCTGCCTGCGGATTGCGGTTTCAAACAGGGCCGGGGTTGACAGATTCCAGTGAATTTGTGATGCGGCTTTTAAGCCCAGCGTGTGTGCCAGATGCTCAGACAGATTTGCAATACTCATGATGTCGACAGAAATGATTGGCTTGGTGAAAGGGAAGTTGATTATAAGTTAAATTGTCGACAATAACAGGATATTCTCAATCAGTGGCAGGCTGAATTCCTGCTGCGCTTCCCGCTGGCGAATATGGTATCCTGCACAAATGGAAAATCAGTACCTTACCCCGACACGTTTTGACACGTTTGAACTTGATCCCGGCATTCTGCAATCCCTGCAGGATGCCGGTTTTGAATACTGTTCCCGAATTCAGGCTGAAAGCCTGCCCCTGAGTCTGGCCGGCAAGGATGTGACCGGACAGGCCCAGACCGGTACCGGCAAGACCGGTGCCTTTCTGGTGGCAGCGTTTCAGCGTCTGCTGAGCCAGCCGGTGGCTGATCCACAGCCCGGCCTGGTGCGTTGTCTGATTATGGCTCCCACCCGTGAACTGGCGCTGCAGATTGCCCGCGATGCCGAAACCCTGGGTAAACACACCGGGCTGCGCAGCGTGATTGTCTACGGCGGGGCCGGTTACGAGCAGCAGCGTCGCCAGTTCGAGCAGCCGGTTGATCTCCTGATCGGGACACCGGGCCGCATTATTGATTACTGGAAACAGAAGGTATTCACCCTCAGGCAGGCACAGGTGATGGTGCTGGATGAAGCGGATCGCATGTTCGACATGGGCTTTATCCAGGATGTGCGTTACCTGCTGCGCAAGCTGCCGTCACCGACCGAGCGCCTCAATATGCTGTTTTCCGCCACCCTGTCACACAAGGTGCTGGAGCTGGCTTATGAGCACATGAACAGCCCGGCCACCGTCAAGGTGGAAGCCCAATCTGTCAGTGCTGACAATATCCACGAGTTTGTCTACCTGCCTGCCAACAAGGAGAAAATTCCCCTGCTGGTGGGGCTGATCCGCAAGCTGGAACCGCATCGGGCAATTGTGTTTGTGAATACCAAGCACGGTGCCGAGCGTATCGAGGGCTACCTGCTGGGTAACGGTATCGGTGCTGCCCTGATTTCCGGTGATGTGCGCCAGAAAAAACGGGAGCGGTTGCTGAAGGAGTTTGCCGAGGGCAGGCACCAGGTACTGATTGCCACCGATGTAGCGGCCCGCGGGCTGCATATTCCGGATGTATCGCATGTCTTCAACTTCGACCTGCCACAGATTGCCGAGGATTATGTGCACCGTATCGGGCGCACCGCCAGGGCAGGGGCTTCGGGTGAGGCGCACAGTTTTGCCTGTGAGGATACGGCGTTTTATCTGCCCGAAATTGAGGAGTATATCGGCAAGTCGATTCCGGTGGTTGCCATTGAACCCGTGTTGTTGCCGGCACTGGAGCGACCCAAGCGCATTCAGCGGGAGCGTGTGGAGGGTGGTCGGCGGCGGCATGCCGGCGGCGGTGGCAGCCGTCGTGAGGGCGGGCGGGACAGTCGGCGTGAGCATCGGCCCCGGAGTGAAAACCGTGCGGGTACCGGGGGTGGGGAGCGCCGTTCACGGCCATCCCGGCGTGGCCAACAGGGGCCGGAGGCACCCGCTGCCGATGGAGTGACCGATACGGCAGTGGTGGCTACAGCCCCATCCGCGCCCGTTTCCTCCACGACCACACCGACGGTGGAAGTGATGGTCTCCCTGAACCCGGCCAATATTGCCGGTGATGCCAATCCCCCCGTGATCGGCGGGGCAGCAACTGCGGAGGATGGCAGCAGGAAAAAGCGTCGGCGACGTCGGACCCGGTCCAAAAATACCGGGGATGGCAGTGCACCGGGTGCCGTGGCAGGAAATACCCCGAGCTGAACCCGGGCAGGGTTTCATCATCCGGCCATCACGGGCCGGTCATATCCGCACGGTGATTATCGGGTTTTTGCTTATCAGGTTTTAATTATTATCCAGCGCAACAGGAGAATGCAGGAATAATGTCCAGGGTATTGATCATTGGGGCCGGAGGGGTCGGGCAGGTGGTGACCCGCAAGTGTGCGCAGTTGCCGGAAGTGTTTTCCGATATCACACTGGCCAGCCGCACCGAGTCCAGATGCAAAGTCATTGCCGCCCAGCTGGAGCGTCCGATCCGGACTGCACGGGTGGATGCGGACAAGGTGCCGGAGCTGGTAGCCCTGATTCGGGAGGTTCAGCCTGAGCTGGTGATCAATGTGGCGTTGCCATATCAGGACCTGACCATTATGGATGCCTGTCTGGAGACCGGGGTGCACTACCTGGACACTGCCAATTACGAACCGCCCGATGTGGCAAAATTTGAATACAAGTGGCAGTGGGCCTATCAGGAGCGCTTTGACAAGGCCGGGCTGATGGCGCTGCTGGGGTGTGGTTTTGATCCCGGTGCCACCAATATTTTCACCGCCCATGCGGCCAAACATTATTTCGACGAGATTCACACGCTGGATATTATCGATGTGAATGGCGGTGACCATGGTTATCCGTTTGCCACCAATTTCAACCCCGAGATCAATATCCGCGAGGTTACGGCAGAATGCCGGCATTGGGAGAACGGCGGCTTTGTCACCACACCGCCCATGTCGCTCAGACAGTCTTTTACCTGCCCGGATGCTGTCGGTACCTACAATATCTACCGTATGTACCACGAGGAGCTGGAGTCGCTCAGCAAACACTTTCCAAGCCTGAAAAAAGCCCAGTTCTGGATGAGCTTCGGGGACAGTTATCTCCAGCACCTGGAGGTGCTGGGCAATGTCGGCATGACCGGGATTGAGCCGGTGACATTTAATGGCTGCCAGATTGTTCCGATCCAGTTCCTCAAGCACCTGTTGCCGGATCCGTCCTCGCTGGGGCCGCGTACCGTGGGCAAGACCTGTATCGGCTGTTATGTCACCGGTATCCGGGATGGCCGCCGGCACAGCGTGTTCATCTACAATATCAAGGACCATCAGGATTGCTACCGTGAAGTCCAGTCCCAGGCCATTTCCTATACCACCGGGGTGCCGGCCATGATCGGTGCCAAGCTGATGCTGGAAGGCCGCTGGATGCAGAAAGGGGTCTGGAATGTGGAGCAGCTGGATCCCGATCCGTTTATTGCCGATCTGAACCGCTACGGCCTGCCGGTTCAGGTGCTTGAAAATCCCGACTTCAATTTGGTGTAGATAAGCCCCATGATAGCCAGCCATACGTTCGCGCATTTTGATGCGCGTCGCGCCCCTTCGCCCTGCTATGTGGTGGATGAGGTGGCACTGGAGCACAACCTGCGCATTCTCAACCGGGTACAGCAGGAATCGGGAGCCAGGATTCTGCTGGCCCTGAAAGCTTTTTCCATGTTTTCTCTTGCCCCGCTGATCAGTCGCTACCTGTCCGGTACCTGTGCCAGTGGTCTGCACGAGGCCCGTCTGGGGGCTGAGGAGTTTGGCGGGGAACTCCATGCTTTCAGTGCCGCCTTCAGTGCCCCGGAACTGGAAGCAATTCTGAAGCTTGCCGATCATGTGGTGTTTAACTCCTTCAGCCAGTGGCAGCGGTTCCAGCCCCTGATCCGTGCCGCCAGAACCGTGCATCCGCAGCTGTCTTTCGGTCTGCGCATCAATCCGGAGCACTCGGAAGGTGCCGTGCCGCTCTATGACCCCTGTGCACCCGGTTCCCGCCTGGGGATTACCCGCGCCCGGTTTGAGGGCCAGTCTCTGGAAGGGATTTCGGGCCTGCACTTCCATACCCTGTGCGAACAGTTCTACGCCCCGCTGGCACGCACACTGGATGCGGTGGAAGCGGCGTTCGCTGACATACTGCCGACGCTTGACTGGGTCAACTTCGGTGGTGGACATCACATCACCCATCCGGATTATGAGCTGGATGCCCTGATTGCACGTCTGCAGATGTTTCAGGAACGCTACGGGGTGCAGGTCTATATGGAGCCGGGTGAAGCAATTGCGATCCGTACCGGCGTGCTGGTGTGCGAGGTGCTGGATCTGACCCGCAACAGCGGTGTGGACATTGCCATTCTTGACACTTCAGCAACCTGCCACATGCCCGATACCCTGGAAATGCCCTACCGTGCCCATGTGATCGGCTCGGGCCTGCCGGGGGAGAAAGCCCATACCTACCGTCTGGGGGGGCAGACCTGCCTGTCCGGGGATGTGATGGGGGATTATTCCTTTGACGAGCCGCTGCAGGTGGGACAGCGCCTGCTGTTTGATGACATGGCACACTACACCATGGTTAAGACTTCAACCTTCAATGGCATCAACCTGCCGTCACTGGCACTTTGGAATTCGGATACGGACCATTTTCGGGTGGTGCGTCAATTTGGCTACGAAGACTTCCGGGGGCGGCTGTCCTGATCAATGTCAACAAAGTGCCTCAGTACCAGCAGCGGTACCAACCGTGGCGGGTGCTGACTTCCAGCGGGGTCTCGTAAAGGGCGGACAGGTGTTCTGCGGTCAGCACCCGTGCCTTGGGACCGTCGGCCAGGATTTTCCCGTCTTTTAACAGGATGACGCGTTCGATTTCCGGGATTACCTCTTCGATGTGGTGCGTGGTGATGATGAGGGCGCGCTGGCTGCGGGCAAAACCGCGCAGCAGGCCCAGCAACTGTGCCGTGCCTCCCATGTCCAGACCGGTGGTGGGCTCATCCAGAATCAGGGACTCCGGCTCATGCACCAGTGCCCGTGCCAGCAGCAGGCGACGTTTCTGGCCGGTGGACAGGCGCTGGTACATCTGCTGCGCGTAACCGGCCATGCCAACCTGTTCGATGAAGTTTCGTGCCTTGTCGAGCTGTTCCGGGGTGGGGGCCAAGTGGCCATGGGCACCGATGGCACCGAAAAAACCGGAGACGACCACATCCAGCGCATTGGTGTAGGGGGTATAGTCTTCCTGCAGGTCCAGGGAGACAAAACCGATCCGGGCACGCATGGCCCACAGATTGAAATGCTGCTGCCCGAACAGGCGTAACCAGCTGCCCTCCCGGTCCACCGGATAGAGTTCACGGCTGATCAGTTTCAGCAGTGTGCTTTTGCCAGCCCCGTTCGGCCCCAGAATGGCCACCCGCTCATCCATCTCAATACGCAGGTTCAGGTGTTCCAGTACGCGGTGTTGCTGCTGATAGGCTGTTACCTGGTGCAGCTCCAGAAAGGGGGTGGTATCAGTCGGCATGGTGTTTCCCTGTGTCGGCATTTCAGCCGGTATTCGTTTTGCTGCCCGGCGGTTTCGGGGGTATTTCCCCGAAACCGCCTGACAGGCACCTGCTGGAGCTTGGCACAAAAACGGGCTGCCCGGAAGCCTCTGGCCAGTGTTTAGCTGAAAGGCGGCAACCCGAACGACACATCATCCGAAGGACAGCCGGCCAGTTTGGACAGGTTCAGAAACGAGCCATCTGCCCTTTTGACAAAGGTATAGGCCAGATCAATGCCCTTGCCATTGACACTGATTTCCCAGGTATTCTCATAACCGGTCGGTGCCGCCCTCAGTTCCTGGACGCTCTGCATCGCGCTGCGGGCTGGTGTCGGTTCATCGCAGGGTTCGCAGTAGGCCAGGAATTCTGTCCCCGGTTTGATATGGTCCAGGGCTGCACCAGCCTGTTGCTGGCTGATGTAGGCACACTGGTCAGCCTGTGCGGTGGTGAAAAGACCCGACAGGGTAAGCAGCGCCATAGCGGTGGTCCTGGTCAGTCGCATGATGTTCCCTCGTGTTGTAACACATGATGTGCATGAATCTGTGTATGGGTTGATGATACCGGTATCACTGCCATTGGACTTCATCCGTCGGTGGAAGTTGTGTATGGTCAGGCAGAAATCAGCAGCAGGAGAAACCGGCATGTTACAGGCCAGCCAGTTAGAGTACCGTTATCAGCAGGCCGGGCAGGTGCAGCCGGTACTGAAGGGCGTCGATCTGCAACTGCAGGTCGGGGAGAAAGTGGCCCTGGTTGGCAGCAGCGGTTCGGGGAAATCCACCCTGCTCAACCTGTTAGGTGGGTTGGAACGTCCGGCAGCGGGCACCATCCAGCTGGATGGCCAGCAGTTTTCCGCCCTGATGGAACCTGAGCTGACCCTGTTCCGGCGGGCGCATATCGGCTTTGTCTACCAGCAGTTCAACCTGATTCCGACCCTGACGGTGGCAGAGAATATTCGTCTGCCGCTGGAGCTGCTGGGGGTGTCGCAGACCTTGCAGCAGCGGAAGCTGGAAGACTGGCTGGCGGCGGTGGACCTGTCGGGGCGTAAGGAGGACTTTCCTGACCGGCTTTCCGGTGGTGAGCAGCAGCGGGTGGCGATTGCACGTGCCCTGATTCATGAGCCGAAGCTGGTTCTGGCTGATGAGCCGACCGGGAATCTGGACCTGCAGACCGGGGAGCGGATACTGGCGCTGCTGTTTGATCTGGCGCAGGCCCGCAGCCAGACCCTGCTGGTGGTGACGCACAGTCAGGCGGTGGCCGGGCGTGCCGGACGCCAGCTGTGCCTGCGGGATGGTGTGTTGCTGGCGGGCGGTGGCAACAGGGCCTGGTAGGTGCTGCAACCGGACTGGTGCCGGTTTGCTGCCAGGTTTCGGCATTTGCAGGATTCCCGTGCTGCAGTAGAATCAGGGCAGGTATTTTTCGGAGGAACCCGTCATGAACGACAAACCTGCTTACCCTGCGACCCATTCCGATCCTGACCAACCGTTACGCAGCGTACTGCAGCCGAATGGTGTGCTGTACCTGACCCTGAGCCGTGCCCGCCAGCGCAACTGCCTGTCGGAGGCGGTACTGGATGCGCTGCAGACGGCACTGGAGACGGCTGAAGCCGATCCGGCCTGTCGGGTGATTGTACTGGGTGCCGAAGGGCCGGCATTCTGTGCCGGGCATGACCTCAAGGAACTGACGGCAGCCCGCACCCGGGGGGATGGTGGCCGGGCCTATTTTGCCGACATCATGAGTCGTTGTGCGCGCATGATGCAGACCATCGTGCATCATCGTGTACCGGTAATTGCTGCGGTGCAGGGTATTGCCACGGCTGCCGGTTGCCAGCTGGTGGCCAGCTGTGATCTGGCTGTGGCCAGTACGGCAGCCCGTTTTGCCACACCGGGTGTGCATATCGGTCTGTTCTGTTCCACCCCCATGGTGGCACTGTCGCGCAATATCTCGCGCAAGCATGCCATGGAGATGTTGCTGACGGGGGACTGGGTGGCGGCGGAGCGGGCAGCAGCAATTGGCCTGATCAATCAGGCTGTGGCACCCGAGGCGCTGGATGGCAGTGTGCAGGCACTGGCGGATACGATTGCCTCCAAATCCTCCATGACCCTGAAAACCGGCAAGCAGGCATTCTATCGCCAGCTGGAAATGGGGCTGGCTGAAGCCTATGCGTATACGGCGGACGTCATGGTGGAAAACATGCTCAAGGCCGATGCCGAAGAGGGCATCAATGCCTTTGTCGAGAAGCGCCAGCCACACTGGCGTGATGCCTGAAACCGAGCGATTACGTCAGTGCGGTTTGCAGGCCGGTGTAACCGTGCTGCCATGCTGTACCGGCATACCTGGAGGAACAAACAAGATGACCCAAGCCTACCTGAGTGGACTGGACAAGAACCCGGCCAACTATCAACCCCTGACACCGCTGAACTACCTGGCCCGTTCGGCCAGCGTGTTTCCGGCGCATACCGCCATTATTCATGGCCGCCAGCACACTGATTATCTGACCTTTTACCGCCGCAGCTGCCAGCTGGCTTCGGCCTTGAGCCAGCGCGGGATCGGCCGGAATGATACGGTATCGGTGATGCTGTCCAATACCCCGCCGATGCTGGAGGCGCATTACGGTGTCCCCATGTGCGGGGCAGTGCTGCATTCCATGAATACCCGTCTGGATGCTGCGATTATTGCTTTCCAGCTTGATCATGCCGAGGCGAAGGTGCTGATCACGGACCGTGAGTTTGCGCCCACCATCAAGGCAGCGCTGGAATTGTGTACGGTCAAGCCACTGGTGATCGACTATGATGACCCCGAATTTCCCCAGAACGGTGAGCGTCTGGGGATGCTGGATTATGAGGACTTCATTGCCGGAGGTGACCCCGAGTTTACCTGGCTGCGGCCTGAGGATGAGTGGGATGCCATCTCGCTCAATTACACCTCCGGTACCACCGGCAATCCCAAGGGTGTGGTCTATCACCACCGGGGGGCTGCCCTGCTGGCCCAGGGTAATGCCCTGACGGCATCCATGCCGCGCCATGCGGTTTATCTGTGGACCCTGCCGATGTTTCACTGCAATGGCTGGTGCTTTCCCTGGACCCTGTCGGTGGTGGCCGGTACCCATGTCTGTCTGCGCTGGGTGCGCCAGCAGCCCATGTGGGATGCACTGGCGGACCATGGCGTGACCCATCTGTGCGGTGCACCGATTGTCATGTCCACGCTGCTGTCCGCGACCCCGGAAGAGCAGCGCAGCTTCAGTCAGCAGGTGGCGTTCATGACCGCTGCAGCACCACCACCGGAAGCGGTGCTGGCGGCGATGAAGGAGTCCGGTTTCCATGTCACCCACCTGTACGGGCTGACGGAAACCTATGGGCCGGCAGTGGTAAACGAGTGGCATGCAGCCTGGGACCAGCTGGATTCTGCCGGGCAGGCAGCCCGCAAGGCACGTCAGGGGGTGCGCTATGTGGCACTGGATGGCCTGAGTGTGCGTGATCCCGAGACCATGGAAAGCGTACCGGATGATGGGAAAACCATCGGTGAGGTCATGTTTCAGGGCAATGTGGTCATGAAGGGGTATCTCAAGAATCCTGCCGCGACCGGAGAGGCTTTTGCCGGGGGCTGGTTTCATTCCGGTGATCTGGGGGTCATGCATCCGGATGGTTATATCCAGCTCAAGGACCGCTCCAAGGATATTATTATTTCCGGTGGTGAAAACATCTCCTCCATCGAGGTGGAAGATGCACTGTTCAAGCACACTGCCGTGGCGGCGGCAGCTGTGGTGGCGATGCCGGATGAAAAGTGGGGAGAGCGTCCCTGTGCCTTTGTCGAGCTGAAAACCGGGAAATCCGCCACGGAGCAGGAGCTGCTGGACTGGTGCCGTCAGCATCTGGCCGGTTACAAGCTGCCCCGGAAGGTGGTATTTGAGGCGCTCCCCAAAACCTCGACCGGCAAGGTGCAGAAATACGTGCTGCGGCAACGGGCGCGTGAACTGGGGCCGGAGGCTGGATGAACTGCTGCAGTGCTGATCGCCGATGCTGAATTCCCTGTTGCTGCGTGCCAGCTGGCGGTTTTTCTCACACCATCCTTGGCAGTTGTGGCTGACCCTGCTGAGTATTGCACTGGGTACGGCAGTCATGGTGGCGGTGGATATTGCCAATCAGAGTGCCCGCCATTCTTTTGCACGCTCGGTCAATGTACTGAGTGGCACCCTGACGCATGAACTCACCGCTGCTGATGGCCTGATTCCCGATGACTTTTATCGTCAGTTGCGGGTGGAGTGGGGATTCCGCAGCGCCGTTCCGATGGTCCGGGTGCCGGTCGCGGTGCAGGGGCTGGAGTATACCCTGTTGGGAACCGATCCCTTTGCCCGTGCGCCGACCCAGGCTGACGGTACGCTGCTGGGGGAGGGTACGGATGTCCGCACCCTGCTGCTGGCGGCGGATGCCGTGCTGGTACCGCAGGCGCTGGCTGAGAAATGGGGAGTCGGCGTCGGGCAGGAACTGGATGCAGAGATTCACGGGCAAGTACGCCGCCTGCAGGTGGCCGGGCTATTGCGCGGTGCTCAGGATGGCAATCTGTTGTTGGCGGATATTGCCGTGGCACAGGCCCTGGCAGCGACCGGGGCTGAGCACGGGCAAGCTGCGGGGCTGACGGCCATTCGCCTGCAGCTGGAACCGGATGCCGTGCCCGCACTGAGTGCCCGCCTGCCACCGGGAATAACGCTGGAGCCGATTGCGCGTCAGCAGCAGGTTTTCGACCAGATGACTGCCGCCTTCAGTACCAATCTGACGGCCATGAGCCTGCTGGCGGTGCTGGTTGGCAGTTTTCTGGTCTACAATACCATGACCTTTTCCGTGCTGCAGCGACGTCAGCATTTTGCCATCGGACGCATGCTGGGTGTCACCGGGGCCATGTTGTTCCGGCATCTGCTGCTGGAGGCGCTGGTACTGGGTGTCGCAGGCAGTGTTCTGGGGCTGGGGCTGGGCATTCTGCTGGGGCAGGGCCTGCTGGTGCTGGTGACACAGACCCTTTCCGACCTGTATGTGGAAGTAGGCCTGCATGAGCTGCTGCTCACCCCCGGTCAGGCTTTGCGGGGTGCCGGGGTAACACTGGGTGTGGTGGTGCTGGCCACGTTGGCTCCGGCTCTGGAGGCGGGTCGGGTTTCGCCGTTGCAGGTCCAGCGGCGTTCAGGGCTGGAGCAGCTCGGGTATCGGCTGGGTAACCGCCTGTTGCTGGGCGGGCTGGGTATCATGTTGCTTGGGGGCGGGCTGATCCTGTTGTCCGAACGCAGTCTGATGCTGGGCTTTCTGGGCCTGTTTGTGCTGGTGTTGGGCTACGGTTTGTGCCTGCCACGCCTGTTGCAGGGCCTGCTGGCCTTGCTGCTGCGCCTGTTGCAGCGGGCCGGTTTTCGCTCGCGCTTGCTGGTGCGCGGGGTGGAGGCCAATCTCAGCCGTACCAGTCTGGCGCTGATTGCGCTGTCGATGGCGGTAGCTGCCACGGTCGGGGTCAGCCTGATGATCGGCTCGTTCCGGGCCAGTGTGGCAGACTGGCTTGGGGTGACGCTTTCCAGTGATCTGTATGTCTCCGCTGTGAGCCCGGATGAGGCCCATGTCAGCGGTGATCTCGATTCACGCTGGCTGGCACGGGTTCAGGCGCTGCCGATGGTGGCATCCGTAACCACAGGCCGCCGGGTCAGGCTGAAGGTGGACGGGGTGCCGATACCGGTGCTGGTCACGGAGCCGGGGGCACACAGTCGCCAGGGCTATGATTTTATTGGTCAGGATGCCCAGGTGGGCTGGGACCGGTTTGTACGGGGTGAAGGGGTGTTGGTATCGGAACCTTTTGCCTACCACCGGGGGCGACAGGTGGGGGATGGCGTGCGCCTGGATACCGCGCTGGCGGGTGAAGTCACGCTGCCGATACTGGGGATTTTCCGGGATTACAGCGCCACCCAGGGCATGCTGGTGCTACCGCAGCGCCTGTATGCGCGTTATCAGGAGGATCACGGGATGACCTCGATAGGGATGGTGCTGCAGCCGGGGGCGGATGCCGTGGCCGTGCAGCAGCAGCTGGAATCCTGGGTTGGTGAGCTGGCCTTGCCGGGACAGCGTATGGTGGTGCGTTCCAATCAGGCCATCCGGGAGCGTTCACTGCAGGTGTTTGACCGTACTTTCGCCGTGACGCAGGTGTTGCGGGTGCTGGTGATTATTGTCGCCTTTGTCGGGGTATTCAGTGCCCTGATGGGACTGTTCCTGGAGCAGGGGCGGGATTATGCCGTGCTGCGTGCCACCGGCCTGACGCCGGGCCAGCTGCGCGGGTTGGTCACGGGACAGGCGGCCCTGATCGGCCTGCTGGCCGGGTTGCTGTCCCTGCCACTGGGCGGGCTGTTGTCACTGGTACTGATTGACATTATCAACCTGCGCTCCTTCGGCTGGACCATGCAGCTGCATTTTTTCCCGCTGGTACCCTTGCAGGCCCTGATTCTGTCCCTGCTGGCGGCATTGGTGGCGAGTGTGTATCCGGTGTACCGGATCGGTGCCATCAGTGTGGGCGGGGCCTTGCGCGGTGAGTAGGTTTTTGTGTTTGCCCCGGACTCGGGTACTCTGTAGTACATCGCAAGGCATTCGGGACAGGCAGAGGTGCAGAGATGGCAGCACGGAAATGGGAAACGGTCGCTGACTGGCTGCGTGCAGTGGCGGTCAATGAGCGTGTGGAGCTGATCAACGGCGAAATCGTCCAGCGCCCGATGGCCCGGTTTGCGCATGCCCGGGTACAATCCGGCCTGTCGGACGAAGTTTCGCCATTCCGGCGGTGCAAGGGGGAGGGGGGCTGGTGGATTGTGACCGAAATCAGTGTGCGTTACAGCGAGCACCATTGTCCGACTCACGATCTGGCCGGGTGGCGCAGGCAGCACATGCCCGAGCCACCGAGCGGTGTTGTGGCGGTACGGCCTGACTGGGTGTGTGAGATTACTTCGCCGGGACATGAAAGCAAGGATCTGGTGATGCACCTGATGCGCCTGCAACGCTATCAGGTACCTTACTACTGGGTCATTTCCCCCGAGAGCAAAACCCTGATTGCTTATGAACTGGCCGGAGAAAACTATCGGGTCATTTTTTCCTGCGAGTGCACCGCGCCAGGGGATTGCCGGCAGCTTTTCATTCCTCCCTTCGATGCACAGGGGATTGATCTGGGGTATGTGTTTGGGGGGGAGTGATCTGCCTGTTTTTTGGGTTTATTTGCTGTTGAAGAGTGGATGGCCGCTACAATGAGTCGGAAGGTGGATAACCCATTGTTTTTCTGTAATACAGGCTGGATGAATTGGTATGAAGGGCTGGAAGGGCAGGCAGACCGTTTAATCGGCGGTGGCAGTTTTGTTGACGAAAATGGCTGGGGTGGGGAGGTTTGCAATTTTCTGGTGGCTGATGACGGCTTTGTGTACGGTTATGTGGAAACCGGCAAAGGTGATGTCGACAGGAAAGTTTCTTTGGAGCGATTAGGTGGGGGTGGGCACTCTGTTTCTGGTGTTGATGTGGTCTGGACTGCGAAGAATCCATCGACTGGAGGGCGTTATGTTGTTGGATGGTATAAAAATGCAACGGTTTTTCGTGAGCGTCAGTTTTTCTCTGAAGCCGTGTCTGAACAACATCAGCGGGATGATCTGAAGTCATACCGGATTCGGGGTTTATCGCAGAATTGTGTCAGGCTGGATGTGAAACAGCGTCAGGTGAGGATGGGAAGTGGTACCGGATTTATGGGGATGACCCCTTGGTGGTATCCACCTGAAAATGCTGTTGGTGAAGTGAGAGAGTTTGTAGACCAGGTACGAGGGTTGCTGGAGACAGTAGCTGCTGGTCTTGATGGGCAGGTGGAAAAAACACTCAGGATGCCCAATACGCCTGCTGCGGCATCCAGTCCCTATGTGCGATATATTCAGGCACATGAGGTGACGGTTTCTCCTGAGCATCATAAATTACAGCAGGCTTTCGAACACTTTCTTCAGCGAAAGGGCTTTAAGGAAATCAAGTCGGATATGGCGAGTGTTGATGTTCGCTTCAGGGATGAGGGGGAGCTGGTGCTGGCCGAGATCAAGCCCTGCACGCCGGATAATGTGCGTTTCGCTATCCGTACTGCCATGGGGCAGCTGCTGGATTATGCACAGAAAGAACAGGCACCCTGGTTGTTGATTGTAGTTGGTCATGAGCCAGAGCAGCTTGAGCAGGATTTGGCGTTGTCAAATGGTTTCGGCCTGGCTTTTCCGGTGCGACGGGGATTTTCCCTGATCTGGCCAAAGTAGTCAGGAGATTCTTTTGGGTTGGCAAATGGGTATGTTACCCGTCGGTTGTCGGCCTATTCACCCAACTTTTTCCAACGCTCCTTTTGCCCCCTGCCAAGTTGTGAAATAATCGCGTCTTTCTCTGGCCAGTGTTACACGAAGGAGTAACCGCATGGATGACAACAAGAAAAAAGCCCTGGCAGCGGCTTTGGGGCAGATTGAGCGCCAGTTTGGCAAGGGTGCCGTCATGCGCATGGGGGATGCGGCGGCAGTGCGTAATATTGAAGCAGTTTCGACCGGCTCCTTGACGCTGGATATTGCGCTGGGCATTGGGGGCCTGCCCAAGGGGCGTGTGGTCGAGATTTACGGGCCGGAGTCTTCCGGCAAGACCACCCTGACCCTGCAGGTCATCGCCGAGTGCCAGCGTCAGGGCGGCACGGCGGCATTTGTGGATGCCGAACATGCGCTGGACCCGGTGTATGCGGAAAAGCTGGGCGTAAACGTGGATGATCTGTTGGTGTCCCAGCCTGATACCGGTGAGCAGGCGCTGGAAATTGCCGACATGCTGGTCCGCTCCGGGGCGGTGGATATTGTGGTGGTCGATTCGGTGGCAGCCCTTACGCCCAAAGCCGAAATTGAAGGCGATATGGGGGACTCGCATGTGGGGCTGCAGGCGCGTCTGATGTCTCAGGCCCTGCGCAAGCTGACCGGCAATATCAAGCGTTCCAATACGCTGGTGATCTTCATCAACCAGATCCGCATGAAGATTGGGGTCATGTTCGGCAGCCCCGAAACCACGACCGGGGGCAATGCGCTCAAGTTTTATGCCTCCGTGCGCCTTGATATCCGCCGTATCGGTGCGATCAAGAAGGGGGACGAGGTGATCGGCAGCGAAACCCGTGTCAAGGTGGTCAAGAACAAGGTAGCACCACCATTCAAGCAGGCCGAGTTTGAGATTCTGTATGGTGAGGGCATTTCGCGCGAGGGCGAACTGCTGGAGCTGGGCGTCAAGTTGGGTCTGGTGGGCAAGGCTGGAGCCTGGTACAGCTACAATAATGACAAGATCGGGCAGGGCAAGGATAATGCGCGCCTGTACCTCAAGGAACATCCGGAAGCGGCAGCCGCCATTGAGCAGGCCATCCGCGAGCAGGCGCTGAACCTGCCGGTATCTTCTGCTTCTGATGAGGAGACTGCCGACCCCGAGGTTGTGGATGACTGATGCCGGCGTCAGCCAGCCCTGAGGGGATGTCGCAAGCCAGGGCAACAGCCATTGGCCTGTTGGCACGACGTGAGCACAGCCGTCAGGAGCTGGGGCGGAAAATCCTGCTGCGGCATGTGCTGACGCAGGGAAGCCTGGAGCAGTTGCTGGATCAGCTGGAACAGGCCGGTTATCTGAGTGATGAGCGTTATGCACGGATGGTGCTGCGCTCGGCACAAGCCAAAGGGCAGGGGCCGATGAAAATTACCCATGCCCTGCGGGAAAAGGGTGTCAGCAGTGAGTGCATCCGTGTGTTGATGGATGCGTGCGGGACGGACTGGCTGGCGCTGGCCCGGCAGCAGCGTGAGCGCCGGTTCGGTACCGATACACCCCGTGATTTCAAGGAACGCGCCCGCCAGTCAAGGTTTCTGGCCGGGCGCGGTTTTTATGTCGATACCATTAATGCGGTTTTCCATGAAGAGTGCTGAAATACGACAGAAGTTCATTAACTTCTTTGAAGAGCGCGGGCATGAACATGTCCCGTCCAGTTCACTGGTGCCCGGTAATGATCCTACCCTGCTGTTCACCAATTCCGGCATGGTGCAGTTCAAGGATGTTTTCCTCGGACTTGAAAAGCGCCCTTACCAGCGAGCGGTCACATCGCAGCGCTGCGTGCGTGCCGGGGGCAAGCACAATGACCTGGAAAATGTCGGCTATACCGCCCGCCATCACACTTTTTTCGAGATGCTGGGCAACTTCAGCTTCGGCGATTATTTCAAGCGTGATGCCATCCGGTTCTGCTGGAACTTCCTCACGGAGGTGCTCAAGCTGCCCAAAGAGAAACTCTGGGTGACGGTCTATGCCGAGGACGATGAGGCTTTCGGTATCTGGACTCATGACATTGGCTTTCCGACTGAGCGCATCAGCCGGATTGGTGACAATAAAGGGGAGCGATACGCCTCTGACAACTTCTGGCAGATGGGTGATACCGGTCCCTGCGGACCCTGCTCCGAAGTGTTCTATGACCACGGTGAAGGCATCTGGGGCGGGCCGCCCGGCTCGGCGGAAGAGGACGGCGACCGCTACATTGAAATCTGGAATCTGGTATTCATGCAGTACGAGCGTACTCGTGACGGTACCATGATGCCATTGCCCAAGCCTTCGGTGGATACCGGCATGGGGCTGGAGCGGCTGGCTGCGATTCTGCAGGGGGTGCACAGCAACTACGGGATTGACCTGTTCCAGACCCTGATCAGGGCTGCAGCACGGCTGGCTGATACCACGGACCTGGACAACCCGTCCCTGAAGGTGATTGCGGATCATATCCGTTCCTGTGCCTTCCTGGTGGTGGAT
>Ga0116152_10000587_pt1 | contig 29579 bp, 24 predicted proteins | sample AD_UKC119_MetaG_FD_89894 | JGI IMG/M metagenome (GOLD analysis project Ga0116152, IMG submission 89894) | Active sludge microbial communities of municipal wastewater-treating anaerobic digesters from Hong Kong - AD_UKC119_MetaG | ecosystem: Engineered > Bioreactor > Anaerobic > Digestate... | reverse complement strand
GCGTGTCGCCCTTGGGGAACTGGGCGTCGTCGCGGTTGGCCGATCCGGTGATCATCAGCACGTCGGCGCCGGCGGGCAGGGTGACGCCGCCGACCACGGTCTCGGTGCGGGCCTTGCGCCGCCAACCCACGACCGAGGGCATGAACCGCAGCATTTCCTCGACCGCGTTGGGGATCTTGCCGGGGTCGGCCTTGATCGCCTCCCAGGCGTCGCGGTTGTCCATCATCGCCAACACATAGTTGCCCATGAAGGTCGAGGTCGTCTCATGCCCGGCGAACAGCGTGGAATAGAGGACGCCGGCGATTTCCTCGTCGGTGATCTCGGCGCCTTCCGATTGCAGCCGCAACAGGTCCGAGGGGAAATCGTCGCCCGGTTCGGCGCGGCGCATGTCCAACAGGTCGTGGATGTATTTCCAATAGGCGACCATGTCATGCGCGACCGGGATCTGTTCGGCGTCGGACAGGTCGGACCAGGTCATCCGGCCCCGGCTCATGCCGTATTGCTTGATCTTGGGCACGTCGGCGTCGGGAATGCCCATCAGCGTGAACAGCACATGCGCCGGCACGGGGTAGGCGACGATTTCCCAGAAATTGACAGGGCCGCCGTCCTTGCCCGCCGCCTCGAGCCGGTCCAGATGGGCGGTCACGATCTGTTCGATCCGCGGTTCGATCGATTTGAAGCGGCGCGGACCAAAGCAGGACTGCGCGATCTTGCGGATCCGCGTGTGATCGGGGGGAACGCGGGCGGTCAGGCCGGAATAGGCGGTGAAGCCCCCCTCGGTCAGGATCCGGCGGCCTTCCTCGCACATCGGGCGCATCGGCTTTTGCGCGTTTTCCGAGCTGAAGGTCTTCCAGTCATCGAAGATCGCCTTGATGTCGTCATAGCGCGACACGACCCAGTAGCCGGTCGGTTCGTGAAAGAAGATCGGCTCTTGCGCGCGGAACTCGGCCCAGCGGGCCTGAGGCGTGTTCAGATCGAACGGGTCATACCCGTCCGACGGCATGACGCCGGCGGTGGCTTGCATTTCGATATCCTCCCATTCTCGCGGGTCGTGGCGCCATCGAGGCGGCGACGCGAGCATGAGAATCAGCGTAGGACCAGTTCTTTGGTTTTTCGTTGGCTCGGGGACAGGCGATCGAGCGAGCGGCACAGTTCGTCATAAACCGACCGGATTTCAACGCCTTCCTTGCTTTCGCCCAGTTCCGACAGGGCGGTGCGATACTGCCGATATTGGCGATGCATGGCGTCGGTGCGGCCCATGGCGTGAAAGACGCGCATCGCCTCGGCATTGGCGGCCTCGCTGGTGGGGTCGATGGCCACGGCGCGCAGGGCCCATTTCAGCGCCTCGCCGTGGCGCCGATAGCGGCGCAGCAGCTTGGACAGGTCGAAATGCAGCCGCATCGCCATTTCGCGCAGCCAGGTGCGGCGGGGCATGATCCAGTCCTCGGTCTCGGTCGCCAGGTATTCGCGCGGCAGGTCCTCGAACAGGTCGCCGGCATAAAGCCGCTCGGCCTCGAAATAGACCGAGAGCGCCAGATCCTCCTGGCCGTGCCGCGCCAGCGACAGGCCCCTTCGGCAAAGCTGTTCAAAGGTGGTGACGTCGATCAGGCTGCCCCGGGGCACGTTCAGGCGGTAATAGTCGCCGTTCCGCAGCACCGCCTCCTGGCTGCCCAGCGCCTTGCGCAGCATGGCCACGGTGTGGTGCAGGCGGGACCGCTTGGTCTTTTCCGATCCCGAATCCTGCCACAACAATTCGCCGATCTGGTCGGCATGGGCGCCTTTCTCGCCGGCGTTCAGCAGATAGGCAAACAGGGTTCTGGTTTTCTTGGGGGCGCCGCCTTCGGTGCGCCAGTCCACCTCGTGGTGGCCCTCGACATGAACGCGCAACCGGCCCAGACAGTGAATTTGCCAGCGTGCATGGGTTCCCGCCGCGCCCAGGGGCGCGCGATCCTGATCCAGCCAGTGCGGCGAGGCGCCGCGCGCCGCGGCCTTGTCGAAGGTGCGGAAAAAGGTCTGGCCGGCGAAATCGGGCACGACGCGACCCAGCATGAAGCCCAACTGCTCGTCCAGGGTCGAGGCCGTCAGCAGTTCGCGCGGCATCCAGTAGGGGTTTTCATAAAGCCCCGAGGGGGCGATGAACTGTTGGTGGGCCCTGAGCGCGGCCTGAAGCTGTTCCTCGATCAAGCGATCCTGGTTGTAGATTGACACCACCGGAAGGCCGATCTCGACCGAGACCTGCTCGGCCACCATGCCCCAGGTCTCGATCGCGGCGACGCCCATCATCGCGGTCAGGCCCCAGGACATGTCGATCAGGATCGCGTCCAGCCCCGCCAGGGTCGAAATCTGCGCCCGCGCGCGCTGAAACGCTTCGGCCGGTTCGACCGGCAGGGCCTCGAGGCCCAGCGTTGCAAAGCGGCAGCGCCGGTCGGGCGGGACCTGCGGCAGCAGCCTGTCGTCGTCGGTAATCAGGAAGGGCGCGTCCAGATAGGCCGCGAGCGAGCCGGTCAGAAAATCGGTGTCGGTATAGTGGCAGAACAGCGCCGCGTTGATCTCGTGCGGGGCAAACGAATCAGGTGAATCGGTCATGGCTTTTCGGAAACCCCAGTGTTTGCGGGATATTACTTGATTTGTGCAGCGATGCCAAAGGGAAACCAAAGTTACCCGGCCTAGCGTTGCCAGGACGCCCGATCCGGCGCGGGCGAGGGGGGATCCGGACGCCAGCGTGGCGCCTGTCCGCAATGGCGGCGGGACGCCCGGGGCCCGGAACGGACGCGCCGGCCAAAGGCGCTGAGGGAGGCACGACACACCCATGGGTGCAACGGGGGACTACGATTACGTCATTGTCGGCGCGGGATCGTCGGGGGCGGTGCTGGCGCATCGGCTGAGCGCCGATTCCGACCGCCGTGTCTGCCTGATCGAGTCCGGCCCGACCGATCGCTCGCCCCTGATCCGGGTGCCCCTGGGGGTGATGGTGCTGGCCAAGGACAGGCGCCACAACTGGCTTTATACCTCGGCGCCGCAGGCGGGCCTGAACGGGCGCACCGTGTCGATCCCGCGCGGCAAGGTGCTGGGGGGATCGTCGGCGATCAACGGCATGATCTATATCCGCGGCCATCGCGCGGATTACGACGGCTGGGCCGAACTCGGCTGCACGGGGTGGGATTACGAGTCGATCCTGCCCTATTTCCGCCGCTCCGAGGCGAACGCCGACCCGGCCCGTTCCGACACCTGGCACGGGCGCGAGGGGCCGCTGTGGGTGTCGAACCTGCAAGATGCTTCGCCCGTCGATCGCGACTTCATGGCGGCGGCGGGCGAATTGCAGGTCCGTGAATGCGCCGATTTCAACGCGGCCGAGCCCGAGGGCGTCGGCATCTACCAGGTGACGCAAAAGGACGGCAAGCGGCATTCCACGGCCGAGGCCTTCCTGAACCCGATCCGCGGGCGCCGCAATCTGGACATCGTGACCGGCGCCGACGTCGAAAGCATCGAACTGCACGAGGGCCGCGCGGTGGCGGTTCGGGCCCGGCGCGCGGACGGCAGCGCGTTTCGGGTTGCCTGCACCGGCGAGATCGTGCTGTCGGCGGGCGCCATCGGGTCGCCCGACCTGTTGCTGCGCTCAGGCATCGGCCCGGCGGCCGAGATCGCCGCCTGGGGCGGCGTCCCGCGCGTGGACCTGCCCGGCGTCGGGCGCAACCTGCAAGACCATGTGGACTGCATGGTGATCTGCCGTTCGCGCTCGCGCCGGCCTTACGGGATTTCGCTGCCGGCGCTGCCGCGCCGTGCGCTGGACCTGCTGAACTGGGTGACGCGCCATCGCGGCATGTTGTCGTCCAACATGGTCGAGGCGGGCGGGTTCGTTCGTTCCAGCCCTGCCGAGGACCGCCCGGACATCCAGTTTCACATCATTCCGGGGCTGAAAAGCCATCGCGGGCGGATGGTGGAATGGGGGCACGGCGTGTCGCTGCACACCTGCGTCCTGCGCCCGGAAAGCCGGGGCTCGGTGACGCGCAATGCACCGACCGGGCGCCCGGTGGTCGATCTGGGCCTGTTGCGCGACGACGCCGACCTGGATCGCCTGGCGCGCGGCGTCGCCCTGGCACGCGAGATCCTGCGCCAGGGCCCGATGGCGCGGCACGGCCTGACCGAGGTTGTCCCCGGCGCGGCGGTGACCACCGAGGCGGAGCTGCGCGACTACATCCGCGCCCAGGCCCGCACCGTCTATCACCCCGTCGGCACCTGCGCGATGGGGGTCGGCCCCGACGCCGTGGTGGACCCCGAGCTGCGGGTCCGGGGCGTCGCGGGGCTGCGGGTGGTCGATGCGTCGATCATGCCGCGCATCGTCTCGGGCAACACGAACGCGCCGGCGATCATGATCGCGGAAAAGGCCTCGGACATGATCCGCGCCGCCCGCCGCGAGGGCAGGGCGCGCGCGCCTGCGGTCGCGGCGGCGCATTAGGCTGGTGCGGCGGCGCACCGGCACAATGGCTTTACCCCGTGGCGGCATCGCGCCGGGGTCAAGAAACGGCGGCAGGGAATGGGAGGCCCCGCCGCTATCGCAAGCAACCGTCCCGAAGCACGTCCCACAGAGGAGGAGAGACATGCGATACGGAAAGACCCTGAGGATGGCCGCGGCCGTCCTGTTGGCGTCGCTGGGCACCCAGGCCATGGCCGACGTGTCCTGCGGCCTGAACAACGGCCAGGCCGCGACCGGCGCGCCGATCATCGTCGGCGGCATCTACGGCGACGCGGCCCCCGGCGACTGGTCGTCCTCGACCGATTCGGCGGCGGCCTATTTCCGCTGCGTGAACGCCAATGGCGGGATCAACGGCCGCCCGATCGACTACCGTGTGGAAAACGACCAGTGGAACCCCGAGGCCGCCGCCCAGGCCGCCGCGCTGCTGGTGAACGACACGCCCACCGTGGCGATGGTCGGCAACGGCTCGTTCATCGAGATGGCGGTCAACGCCAACACCTATGAGCAGGCGGGCATCATGGTCATGGCCTCGGCCTGCGCCATTTCGGAATGCTTCGAGACCCCGAACATCGTGTCCACGAACCAGGGCCCGCTGCCGTCCAACCTGGGCGCGGCGCAATACGCGCAAGAGGAGCTGGGTGCCCAGCACATCGCCTGCATCGGGCTGAACATCCCCGACAACGGCGTCTGGTCGTGCCAGGCGGTGCAGGACTTCATGCGCTCGCGCGGCGGCGATGCGACCGCGGTGCTCATCAACCCGGGCGCGCCGGACGTGAACTCGGCCCTGCTCGAGGCGATGGCTTCGGGCGCGGACACGATCCTCATCAACCAGCCCGCGGGCATCGCGCTGGCGATCCTTTCCGCGGCCGAGGAGCAGGACCTGCGCGACCAATACGACTGGATCGCCCCGACCCCGCTTTATGACCTGTCGGTCCCGGCGGCGGTGGGCGAATACTGGTGGGGCCACATCTATGTCAACGCCGAACTGGCGCCGTTGCAGGTGAACGGCCCCGACGCGCAGAACTGGGCCGCGGTGCTGGATCAATACGGCCGCGCTGACGATCCGCGCGACACCTTCGGGCAGGCGGGCTATCTGTCGGCGCGCTTCTTCGTGCAGGCGATGTTGCAGATGGACCCGGCGCAACTGGACGACCGCGCGGCGGTGGGTGCGGCGATCCGGGGGATCTCGGGGTATACGTCGGACCTGATGTGCGGGCCCTACTATGTGGGCGACGCCGATTTCCACATGCCCAACCATGCCGGCTACATGGTGAAGATCGTCGAGGGCGGTTTCGAGATCGTGCGCGACTGCTACGAATACGACAGCCCCTATTTCGCGCCGCATATCGCGCTGGAAACCGCGCTCGGCCTGCGCTGAGCGTCTCGTCCCGCCGCCCGGACCGGCGGCGGGGTTTCTTTCTGTCGAGCGGGGACACCATGGCGCTTGCACGCTACAAGAACTGGCTGCTCTGGGCCGTGCTGATGGCGGTCGTCATCGGGTGGTTCGGATGGGGCGGGCGACCGCAGATGGTCGGCCTGTTCGTGGCCTCGGGGCTGGCCGTCGGCTCGCTCTATGCGCTGGGGGGCATCGGCATCGTCGTGCTCTATCGCGCCACAGGGGTTCTGAATTTCGCCGGCGGCGCGGCGGGCGCCGCCGGCGCCATGACCGCCTGGCAACTGAGCGAATGGGGCCTGTGGGACCCGATCGGCTGGCTGGCGTGCCTGGCCGTCGCGCTGGCGATCACGCTGGTCTACGGCCGCCTCATCGCGCCGCGCCTTGCGTGGCGCGAAACGGTGGTCAAGGCGGTGGCGACGCTGGGGTTCGCGCTGATCGTGCTGGGCCTGGTCAGCTTTCTGTGGATCGACGATCCCCGCGCGATCACCCTGCCCACCGACGGCATCGGCGTGCGCATCCTGGGGATGCGGATCACCGCGACGCGGCTGATCGTCTTCGCCGCCTCGATCCTGATCGTTTTCGGCATCTGGCTGTTCCTGGCGCGCACCCGCGTCGGCCTGCAGATGCGCGCGCTTGCCAACGACCGCGACCTGGCCGCGCTGATGGGCATTCCGATCCTGCGGGTGGAGACCATCGCCTGGGGGATCTCGGGTGTGCTGGCGGGCTTTACCGGGCTGATGTTCGCCGACCTGATCCGGCTGGAGCCGACGGTCATCACCTTCATGGTGATCCCCTCGATCGCCGCGGCGATCTGTGGCCGGCTGGAGAACCTGACCGTGGTGCTGCTGGGCGGTCTGTCGATGGGCGTGATCGAGAACATGCTCACCCTGTCGCCCGTGCTGCGCGGCGTGCGCCCGATCGCGCCCTTCGTCATCGCCGCGCTGGTGCTGCTCTATTACCAACGCGGCCAGCGGCTGACCTTTGGCGGGAGGGACTGAGATGAAGCGCCTGTTCCATGTGACCCCGTCGGGCTGGGCCGGGTTCGCCCTGGCGGCTTTTGCGATCGTGGTGCTGCCAGGCCTGTCCAGCAGCTATTGGCTGTCGGTCTTCACCTCGGCCGGGTGCTTTCTGCTGGCCATCTCGGGGGTGGCCTTTCTTTACGCGCGGCTGGGCATGGTGTCGCTGACGCAGGTCGGGTTGATGGGCGTGGGCGGCTGGGTCGCGCTGCGCCTGAACCACGCCTTCGACTTTCCGTTCGAGGTGAACCTGGCGCTGGCGGCCCTGTCCACCATGGTGTTCGGCTGGGTGCTGGCGCTGCCCGCGCTCAGGATGCGCGGCCTTTACCTGGCGCTGGTCACGCTGATGGCGGCGGGCGGGTTGGAAATCCTGTTCGCGACCTTTCAGTTTCCCAACGGCGGCGAGGGGTTCTGGGGCGTCAAGACCGGGTCGAGCGATCCGTTCCGCCGCCCGTTCCTGGCGCAATCGGCCGAGGATTACCTGCGCTATGTCCTGATCTGCGCGGTGCTGGGCTTTCTCTTCATCGAACTGCACCGCCGCCTGCAACCGGGCCGCGCCTGGGCGCTGATCCGCCGGTCCGAGGCCGCGGCGATGGCTGCCGGCGTCAATGTCACGCTCTACAAGACCTGGGCCTTTGGCATCACCGGCTTGCTGGGCGGCGCCGCGGGGGCGCTGCTGGCGGGCTCGCTGGGACTGCTGGACGACGGCACCTTTCGGGCCTCGGAAAGCGTGATGATCTTTGCCCTGGCCGTGGTTGGCGGCGCGCGCTCCTGGCAGGGCGCGCTGATCGCCGCGATCCTCTACAAGGTGCTGCCGGCGTTGCTGAACATCTGGGGGGTGTATGCCGATCTGTCCTTTGTCATCTTCGGCGCCGGGTTGCTTCACGCCGTCATCACCGCGCCCGACGGGCTGGCCGGGCAGGCGCTGGGTGGGCTGAAGGCGCTGCTGCGCGGAAAGGACCGCCGCGATGCTTGAGATCCGCAACGTCACCGTCCGTTTTGGCGGAGTCATCGCGCTGAACGACGTGTCGGCCGATTTCGGCTGCGCGGTCAGCGGCATCATCGGTCCCAACGGCGCCGGCAAGACGACCCTCATGAACGTGCTGTCGGGTTTTGTCGGCACCGTCAGCGGCAGCGCCACGCGCGACGGGCAGGACCTGTTGCGCCTGGCGCCGCACCGGCGGGCGCATTGGGGTCTGCGGCGCAGCTTCCAGAAAGAGGAAATCGCCGACGACCTGACCGTCCATGAGAACGTGCTGGTGCAGATCGACCATTCGCGCACCCCTGCGGGCCACAAGCGGGCCGAGGTGGAATCGATGCTGGCGCTGGTCGGCATGGCAGAGCGGGCGGACAAGCTGGGCGCCGATCTGTCCGGCTTCGAACGGCGTCTGACCGATGTCGCGAAATGCCTGGTCGGCCAGCCGCGCGTGGTGATGTTCGACGAGCCGGCCGGCGGCATGTCGGTGGACGAGACGCGCCAACTGGGCGTGCTGATCCGTCGTATCCACGGCGCGACCGGGGCACAGGTGCTGGTGATCGACCATGACGTGGACCTGATCCGCGAGGTCTGCGAGGAAACTCTGGTGCTGGATTTCGGCCGTCGCATCGCCTTTGGCCCGACCGACGCCGTGCTGAACGATCCCAGGGTCAAGGCGGCCTATCTGGGCACCGAGGAGGTCTGACGATGGCATTGGTCGTAAAGGACCTGACGGTGGCGCGGGGCGGGCAGATCGCGGTCGCGGGCGTCTCGCTCAGCATTGCGCCGGGGCAGGTGACCGCGGTTCTGGGCGCGAATGGCGCCGGGAAATCGGAACTGGTGCTGGGCCTCGCCGGGATGCTGCCGCTCAGCGCCGGCAGCATCGAGGCCGACGGCGTCGCGCTGGCCGGGCGGGGCCCCGACACGATCCGCCGCGCCGGTGTCGCCGCCGTGCCCGAGGGGCACCGCGTGCTGACCCGGCTGTCGGTGGACGACAACCTGCGCGCGGCGGGTTCAATCCTGCCCGACGGTGTCGCGCAGACGCTGGCCGACACCTATGCGCTGTTTCCCGAACTGGCCGAACGCAAGACCCAGCTGGCCGGCACCATGTCGGGCGGGCAGCAGCAGATGCTGGCGCTGGGGCACGCGATGATGGCGCGCCCGCGGTATCTGCTGATCGACGAGATGTCGTTGGGTCTGGCGCCCCTGGTGGTCAAGCGCCTGATGGGCTTCGTCGAAGGGTTGAAGGCGCGCGGCGTCGGCATCCTGTTGATCGAGCAGTTCACCGACCTCGCGCTTGGCGTCTCGGAAGAGGCGGTGGTGCTGCGGTCGGGCAAGGTGCGGTTCGCCGGGCCGGCGGCGCGGCTGCGCGACGACAAGACCGCGTTGAACGCGGCCTATTTCGGCACCTGACGCCGGAAAGGGCGCGCCTCGCAACGGGTTGTTAACGGGTGCGGCGCAGACTGGGGCGCGGATCATCCGGGAAACGCCCATGCGCCTTGTCGCCCTTTTGCTGTTCCTTGCCGCGCCCGCCTGGGCCCGCGACCCCTGCGCCGACCATTTCCGCGCCGGCCTGGCCGCCTATCGTCAGGCCGATTCCGGGATCGCCGAAACGCAGACCGCGCTTTACGCGGGTCTCGGCTGGGTGACGCGCGCCGCGGTCTTTGCAAGGCTCGAGGATCGCTCGCCGCGCACCAGCGCCTGCCAGGAACTGGACCACGAGCGCGACGCGCTGGCACGCATCGGCACCGCCCTGACCGCGGCGCGCCAGCAATTCGTCCTGGCAGCCGCGTTCTGCCCCGGTGAAAACCGCCGCCGCGCGCAGGCAAACCTCGACGCGCTGGGGGACAGCGACACGGCTTGGCGCGATCTCACGGAGTATCTGCTGTCCTTTCGCGACCGTTGCGACAGTGGCTAGGGCGCCGACGCGGCCGGGTCAGCGCGGCGTCAGCGTGCGGCCCACCGGCCACAGCGCAAAGCCCGCAAGTTTCAGGTGCGCCCAGGCAAAGGGCAGGCCGATCACGGTGATCGCGTTCAGCGCCGCCGCCACCAGATGCCCCAGCGCCAGCCACCACCCCGCCAGCACCAGCCACAACAGGTTGCCGATCGTCCCCAGCGCGCCAGTGCCGATGTCCGGTCCACTGACCTCGGCCCGGTCGCGGGCCTGCATGCCAAAGGGCATCAGCGAATAGCCGGCCATCACGACCGCCGAACGGGCCCAGGGCAGGCCGACGATGCTGACCGCCATCAGCAGGGCCGCGAACAGCCAGCCTGCGGCCATCCAGGCGCCGCCCAGCAGGATCCAAAGGACGTTCAGGAGCAAGGTCATGGCAGCCTCCATATGTTACGGTCCCTTACATGGGACGTCGCGGCGCCAACTCAATACCCTTGACCCCGCAAAGGCGCCGCGATAGCCCGCCCGCATGGCACCCGCACCCCTTTTGCAACTCACCGGCATCGCGCTGACCTACGGCGGCAACCCCTTGTTCCGGGACCTCGATCTGGTGATCCAGCCCGGGGACCGCCTGGCGCTGGTCGGGCGCAACGGATCGGGCAAGTCCACGCTGATGAAGATCATGGCGGGTCTGGTGCAGGCCGATGGCGGCAGCCGCATCCTGACCCCCGGCACCACCGTCGGCTACATGGAGCAGGAGCCCGACTTTGCCGGCTACGCCACGCTGGGCGATTACGCGATGGGGCGGCTCGACCCGGCCGAGGCGTATCGGGTCGAGATCGCCGCCGAGGGGCTGGGCTTCGACCCGGCGGTCGCGGTCGAGACCGCCTCGGGCGGCGAACGGCGCCGCGCGGCGCTGGCCCGATTGCTGGCCGAGGCGCCGGAACTCATGCTTCTGGACGAGCCGACCAACCACCTGGACATCCAGGCGATCCAGTGGCTCGAGGGACGCTTGCGCGAGACGCGCGCGGGGTTCGTCCTGATCAGCCACGACCGCGCCTTTCTGAACGCGCTCAGCCGTGCGATGCTGTGGGTGGACCGCGGCCAGGCCCGGCGCCTGGACCAATCCTTTGCCGCGTTCGAGGATTGGCGCGACAAGACCTGGGCCGACGAGGACGAGGCCCGCCACAAGCTGGATCGCAAGATCAAGCACGAGGCGAAATGGGCCGTCGAGGGCATCAGCGCCCGCCGCAAGCGCAACATGGGCCGGGTGCGTGCCTTGCAGGCGCTGAAATCCGAGCGCGCCTCGCAGATCCGACGCCAGGGCACGGCGGCGCTCGCGCTCGACGCCGGCCCGCAATCCGGCAAACTGGTGGCCGAGGCCGACAGGATCACCAAAAGCTTCGACGGCGTGGCGATCGTGAAGGATTTCAGCCTGAAGGTGCTGCGCGGCGACCGGGTGGCGCTTGTCGGGCCGAACGGCGCCGGCAAGACGACGGTGCTGAAACTGCTGACCGGCGCGATGGCCCCCGATTCCGGGCTGGTCCGGCTGGGCACCAATCTGGACATGGCCGTCTTCGATCAAGCGCGCGCGCAACTGAACCCCGACGCCAGCCTGTGGGAAAACCTGACCGGCGACCCGACCATGCGCGTCAGCGGGCAGGCCGACCAGGTCATGGTGCGCGGCCAGCCCAAGCATGTTGTCGGCTATCTCAAGGACTTCCTGTTCGACGAACAGCAGGCCCGCGCGCCGGTGCGCAGCCTCTCGGGGGGGGAACGCGCGCGGCTGCTGCTGGCGCGGATCATGGCGCGGGATTCGAACCTGCTGGTGCTGGACGAACCGACGAACGATCTGGACGTCGAGACGCTGGACCTGTTGCAGGACCTGCTGGGCGAATACCCGGGCACGGTTCTTCTGGTCAGCCACGACCGCGATTTCATCGACCGGGTGGCGACGACCACGCTGGTGTTCGAGGGGCAGGGCCGGGTGACGGCCTATGCCGGCGGCTGGACGGACATGCTGGCACAACGCGGTGCCGGGGTGCCGGCGAAGCCGGGCACAAAGCCGGCCGCCGCCGCCGCCCCTTTGGCCAAGCCCGCGCCCCGGGCCGAGCCTGCACCGAAACCCTCGGGCCTGAGTTTCACCGAGAAGAAGCGGCTCGATTCCCTGCCGTCCGAGATCGCCCGCCTCGAGGCCGAGATCGCCAAGCTGTCGGATCTTCTGTCCGACGCCGACCTCTATACCCGCGAGCCGGTCAAGGCCGCCAAGGCCGCCGACATGCTGGAGCAGCGCCAGACCGCCCTGTCCCGGGCCGAGGAGGAATGGCTGGATCTGGCCGAGCGCGATCAGGGTTGAGCGGGCGCGCGCCGCCGGTGGCGCCACAGCAGCCAACCCAGCCCGCCCGTCACCGCAAGCGACGCCAGGAACCCCGAGGCGTTGCCGAGCAGTTCGGCGATCTGTTCGATCTGCCCGCCGGCCAGATAGCCCAGCCCGACATAGACCGTGACCCAGACGACCTCGCCGGCGATGCCCATCGCGGTAAAGGTCGCCCAGGTCATCCCCGCGCCCCCTGCCAGCAGGTTGACATAGGGCCCCAGCACGCTGAACAGCCAACGACTGAAGAACACCGCCACCGCGCCCCGGTTCTGCACCTGGACCCGCGCGCGGCTCAGGACGGCGGCGCGCGTCTGGTTGCGCATCAGCCAGCGTTCGGCCCGCAGATAGCTGAGCCGCCCCAGGCCGTAGCCGGTCTGATCGCCCAGCACCGCGCCGATTAGCGCCGCGCCGGCGGCGGGCACCAGCGCCAGGTCGCCCGAGGCCGCGAAAGCCCCCGAGGCGAGCATCATCATCGACGACGGCACCGGGATCGCCAGGCAGGACAGGAAGGTCACCACTGCCAGCAGGGTGACGCCCCAGTCCCCGACCTGCGCCAGCATCCAGTCAGTCATGGGACGGGTCCGCGCGCCATGTCGCAATGGCCGAGTCCAGAGCCTCGATCAGTTGGGGCAGGGGGATGTGGTGGTCCTGCGCGATCAGGTCCAGGTTGCGGCGTGCGGTGTCCTCGGGGCCAAGGCCGGCCGCCTCGCGCAGCACCTCGCGCGGGACATCCCAGGACCGCGCCACATAGCCGAGCGGCATCCAGCCTTCGATCTGCTGGTCGCGGTGGGTGGGATCGTTCCAGTAAAAGACACCCATCACGAACCGCGCGCCGAAGAACAGCGTGAGCGCCAGCGCGACGACGAAGGCGCCACGCAGAAACCAGCGGGTCAGGGTTTTCAGCATCGGGGCTCCGGCCAGGCGCGGGGGGACAGGCTGCGGGGAACAGCTTAGCGGCCCAACCCGTCGGGGCAAGGGGTATCCGCCCGCGGCCTATCGGCGCGGGATCAGCCGGATGAAGGGCACGCCCCAGGGCCGCGCGACATAGGCCATGGCAAGGTCGAAGTCGCCCAGTTCGTCCTTGACCCGGGAATCCAGGAACGAGCTTTCCAAAAAGGCCCGGATGCGGGCGCTGTCCCAGGCCTCGGCGCCTTCGGGGACGCGCAGATATTCATAGGAGGACAGCAAGGTGAACCCGTCCGCGACGGCATCCGCCAGCAGGCGATGCGCCCGCAGCGCGGCAAGGCTTTCGGCGTCGCCGGCAAAGACGAAGCCGTGGCGCACCGGAACGGCGAGCGTGAAGTTCAGCATCCCGTCGCCGAATTCCAGCACCCGGGCGTCGGGCGCGGTGGCGTGCAGGCTGGCGTCGATCGTGTCGCGCGCCAGCCAGAAATCCCGTTGCTGCGCGCGCAGCGGATCGGTCATCAGGCCCGCGCTCCACAGGCTGGCGTGCAGCAGTGACAGTCCGCCCAGCGCCAGCGCCGCCAACCGTGCGCCGCGCGCGTTCAGCCGTTGCGCGGCCGGGGCCAGCAGCAGCGCCGTGCCAAAGGTCATCAGCGCCGTCGCCATGGCGAAATACCAGCTCGCCTGGTGCCAGTAGTTCACCGACACCAGCGAATACAGCGCCTTGATCAGCACCCCGGCGGCGATCCCCGCCAGGTAGGGCGCCCAGGGCGCCGCGCGGAACCGCCGCCACAGTGCCGCCAGGAACCCCAGCGCGAACAGCGCCGGTACGATCAGTTCGACGACGCGAAAGGCCCCGCCCGCCAGCCCGGCGCGGTCGGCGACATAGGGGGTCAACCCCTGGCGCAGGTCGATCAGCGGCGCGAACAGCGTCGCCAGCGTGACCCAGCCGTTCTGCAAGAGCGCGCCTTCGCCCTTGGCCGCGCCGCTGACGGGCACCAGCATCCCGGTGGTGGCCCAGGACCACAGCGCAAACAGTCCGACACCCAGGCCCGTGGGCACCATCAGCCAGGCGGCCTCGGGCCAGCGGCGGGGTTTGGTCCGCCCGGGACCGGCCCCCGGGTCCTGCCGGGGCCACAGGGAAACCGCCACCGCCATCGCAGCCGGCACGAAAACCTCGTCCAGGCGCGCGAGGACCAGCAGCGCCAGCGCGATACCAAGTGCCGGCGCCGGTGCGCCCGTCGCGACCAGGCCCAGCACCACCGCCGACAGCAGAAACGCAAGCCCCCCCTCCATCCCGTCGAAGAAAGCCCAGACCGGCAGATTGTGCAGCGCCTGGCCGATGACCAGGAAATAGACCCCCGGCACCGCCAGCATCGCCAGCAGCCACGACCCGGTCGCCCGCCGGATCGCAGCGCCCAGCACGAGAACGCCGGCCGTGGTGCAGGCAATCGCGGCGTAGCTGACGGTCGTCATGGCGCGCAGCGGGTCGCCGGCCGACAGCGCCGTGGCCAGCCGCACCCAGATCTGCCACAGCGGGTGGAACCCGTTGGTTGCGCGCAGGCCGTCGAAGCTCATGCTTGCCCCGTGCGAGGCCTGGCCGATGCCGAGATAGAGATAGGCATCGCCCGCCAGGAACCAGAAGGGCGCCATGGCGCCCATGTTCCAGGCCACCACGAAAGCGGGCAGCACGGTGACGGTAACCGCAAAGACGACAAATCCCGTGGCGCGCATCTGGCGGTCCCTCGCACTCGAACACATGCGGGCAGACTAGCGGCTCTCGGGTGAGCGGGCAAACCCCTTGCGCGGGGCCCGCGCCGATCCGCACGATTGCTTGAGGCCCGGCGCCGCCCATGGACAAGCGCCGCGATCTTCGTCAGGCTGGGGCATTCCGCGTCATTTTGCGGACTGGCGGGACGGTCACGAACCTGTCAGAATTTCCTTGTTGGTTCAGTCATGGAGAGAAGGATGTTCAAGTTCCTTGCGATCGGGCTCGGTGCCACGTTGGCGGCGGCCCTTGTCACCCCTGCCGCCCAGGCGCAGAATTACAATCTGCACCCGTCCTACGGGACCTATTCCCTCAGCGCCGGTTTCATGCCCGACCCGCAATCGGGCGTCGGCCGCGCCGGAGGGGACAGCCATGTCAACCCGATGAACGGCTGCCCCGGCGGCGGCTGGTTCGCCAACGCGCCCGATTTCCGGCTGCATTACCAGGCCGGCGGCTACGCGTTGACGTTCTACATCCGGGCGCCGGGCGACACGATGCTTCTGGTCAACGACCCGGCGGGGCAGTGGTTCTGCAACGACGACAGCGACGGTCTGGACCCGGCGATCCGGTTCCCCTCGCCGCGTTCAGGGCAGTATGACATCTGGATGGGCACCTACAACCGCAGCCGGGTTCCGAACGCGCGGCTCTACGTCACCGAGCTGCGCTGACGTCCAGCAGCCGCGCGATGATCCGCTCGGCCTCGGTCGCGCAGGCGGTCAGGGCCGTGCGGTCCTCGCCCGGGAAAAAGCGTGCGCGCGTCGCGGTCGGCATTGGCGCGGGCGTGTCGATTCGCACCTGCGGCGCGCGGACCGGGCCGAGTCCCGCGTTCTCGGCCGCCCAGGCGCGGGCCAGCGCGATCTGGCCCGCCTTGGCGGCTGCGTAGGCGCCGAAGAACCGCTGCACGCCGTCGCCGTCGTGCCAGGCCGCATCGTCGAAGAACACCGCCTGCCCGTGCCCCGAGGCCCGCAGCAGGGGTTCGATCATCGGGATCAGCGTGCCGGTGGCGCGCAGCGTCACCGCGACCGTCTTGTCCCAGTCCTTGACCGCGATATGCCCGGCCGGCGACAGCGGCGGGACATGCACGGCGGTATGGGCCCACAGATCCAGCTTGCCCCAACGCTGGTGGATCGACAGGCAGATCTGCCGCATCGCGTCGTCCTGGGTGATGTCCACCGGCACCAGGGTGGTCGATCCGCCCAGCGCGCGCACCCGGTCGTCCAGCTCCTCGAGGGCGCCGGTGGTTCGGGCGACGGCGACGATGTGCCAGCCACGCGCGGCCAGCGCCTCGGCCAGCGCGGCCCCGAGGCCGCGCGAGGCGCCGGTAATCAGGGCGACGGGGGATGATTCGGGGGTCGGGGCGGTCTGGGTCATGGCGCGCTCATGCCACCTGCGGGCCGGTGTTTCAAGGTGGCGCCCGCGCGCGGGCGGCGATCCAGCCGCGCCCGGCGCCCTGGGCGTGTCGGTGGCGGCGCGCGGCTTTGCCGGGGGTAGGGGCTGCAAATTCGACGACATTGCAAAACGGGAGTTTTGCAAAATTACGCAACGGAAAACCGGGGGGCGGGACCGCTGGACGCTTGACCGTGCAGGCGCGGCATCGGATAACTTTGGTTGAATTCGTGCCACTCAGGGAGAGACACATGGCTCAATCGCAAACCCTCTTGCAGGCGTCGTTCGGTCGGCGCTCGGCGCTGGCTCAGGCGCTGATCGTCCTCGGCGGTTCGGCGGTGATCGCGCTGGGGGCGCAGATCAGCGTGCCGATGCTGCCCGTTCCGATGACCTTGCAGACGCTGGCGGTGGTCCTGGTCGGCCTGACCGCGGGCGCGCGCCTGGGCGCCGCGGCGGTCCTCGCCTATCTGTTCGAGGGGGCATTGGGACTGCCGGTGTTCTCGGGCGGTGGCGCGGGCCTGGCCTGGCTGGCCGGTCCGACCGCGGGCTTCCTGTTCGGCTTTGTGGCGATGGCCTGGGGCGCCGGGTTCCTGGCCGAGCGCGGCGTGGCGCGCGGGCTGGTCGGCACATTTGTGTCGGCGCTGCTGGTGTCCGCGCTGCTCTATGTCCCGGGTGTGCTGTGGCTGACCGCGGTGACGCCGCTGGACCTGTCGGGCGCGGTGGCGCGCGGCGCGGTGCCGTTCCTGCTGGGCGATGCGGTCAAGGCGGCGGTCGCCGCGCTGATCGTCACCGGCGGCTGGAGCGCGCTGCGCAACCGCGCCTGATCGCACCGACCCTCGCGGATCGGATCAACCCCGGGGCGGCGGTGCGTCGCCCCGGGGTTTCGCGTCTTGTGGCGCGTCGCGCGCTTCGCTACCCTCGACGCGCGGCCCGAGGGGCCGTGACGTTCTCAGGGCGGGGTGAAACTCCCCACCGGCGGTAAGCGGTTCGCCGCAAGCCCGCGAGCGCCCCCGCCGGTTGGCGGGGGGTCAGCAGATCTGGTGCAATTCCAGAGCCGACGGTCATAGTCCGGATGAGAGAGAGCGGGACAACGGCGCGGCGCCCTGACCGGCGGCGGCGTCGGTTTGCCTGTGAGCCTTGGGTTGTGTGCGACAGAAACCAGGGACACGCCATGACTCGATCCTTTTCCCACCTTGGCCCGGCCTTGTCCGGTGCCGTTCTGATGATCCTCGCCGGGGCGCTGTTCGCCGTGGTGAACACGCTGGTGCAATACGGCGCGATGGTGCAGGGATTGCCCTCGGCGCGGCTGGCGTTCTGGCAATACCTCATCGCCTCGGTCGCGGCGCTGCCCTGGGCGATGCGCCGGGGCCGCGCGGCGCTGGCGGGCGCGAACCTGCCCTTGCATCTGCTGCGGGTGCTGCTGGCGGCGGGCGGCGTGCAACTGTGGGTCGCGGGGCTGGCCCATGTGCCGATCTGGCAGGCGATCGCGCTGATCATGCTGTCGCCCTTTTTCGTCACGCTGGGCGCGGGTCTGCTGCTGGGCGAACAGACGGGGCGGGACCGCTGGCTGGCGGTCGTGGCGGGGTTCGCGGGCGGGATGATCGTCCTTGCGCCCTGGTCCGAGGCCTTCAGCCTTTACGCGTTGCTGCCGGTCGCGGCCTCGGCGCTGTGGGCGGGGACATCGCTGCTGACCAAGCGGCTGACCCGGCGCGAAGGCCCCGAGGCGGTCACGCTGTTCCTGCTGGTGCTGCTGACGCCGCTGAACGCGCTGGTCGCCCTGCCCGAAGGGTTGGGCCTGTCCGGCGGCCTGCCGGGCGCGCTGCTGCTGACGGCGGGGGTGCTGACGGCGCTGGCGCAATACCTGCTGGCGCGCGCCTATTCCGTGGCGGACGCGGCCTATCTGCAACCCTTCGACCATGTGAAACTGCCGTTCAATGTGCTGCTGGGGCTGGCGGTTTTCGGCTTTGTGCCGCCGGGGGCGCTTTGGCTGGGCTCGGCGTTGATCGTCGGCGCGTCCTTTCTGCTGTTGCGGCGCGAAGCCCTGTCCCCGACCTGGATACGCGACTGATACCGCACCCGATTTCCGGGTTTCCGCGCGCGGCCCCCGGGGGGCCGCGCCAGTCTCCATATTTCACGCGCGCATTTTCCCCATTGAACAGGCGGGCCTTTCGCCCCTATGTTTGCCAAGCACGGGTGTCTCATGCCTGTTGCACGAAATTCACGGCCCCGCTCGCGCGGATTACGCGACGCGACGGGGCGGGATCGGCCCGAAAAGCCGTTGGAATGCCTGGTCCGGCCCTTGGGTCGACCGGGTCTTGAATGGGCGCCCTGCGGGGTGCTCGGAGCTTGTAACCGCGATGCCAGGGTGCGCATCAGCCATGGTCGAGACAGGGGCGCGCGCAGGCGCAGTCCTCCGACCGCTGGTGCCCGGGCACGCCACCACCTTTCCCCCGACAAACGATCCGCAAGGCCCCTCGGGGCCGGGCGGCTTGCCGCCGGGGCGAGCGAGACAACATGGCAAAGAAACTTCTGATCGACGCCACGCACGCGGAAGAAACCCGCGTCGTGGTCCTGGACGGCAACAAGGTTGAGGAATTCGACTTTGAGACGATCCACAAGCGGCAGCTTGCGGGCAACATCTACCTGGCCAAGGTAACGCGGGTCGAACCCTCGCTTCAGGCGGCCTTCGTGGATTACGGCGGCAACCGCCACGGCTTTCTCGCCTTTGCGGAAATCCATCCCGACTATTACCAGATCCCCGTCGCCGACCGGCAGGCCCTGCTGGCCGAGGAACGCGCCCTTGCCGCGCGCGAGGACGAGGACAGCCCCCGCCGCCCGCGCCGCCGCCGCGACGAGGCCCGCGACGACTCGCGTGACGAGGCGAAATCCGAGGATACGAAATCCGAGGACGTCGCAGATCATTTGGCCGATGGGCAGGACGCGGCCGACGCCGTCACGCTCCAGGGCGACGCGCCCGATGGCGACGCCGTGACCGAAGCCGCGGCCGAGAACGGCGACGAGGGTGCGCCCCAGGCGCCCGCCGCGCAGCCCGTGGCGGCCCAGGCCGAAGGAACCGATTTGCGCAGCTACGGCGCGATGGATGTGATCGACCTCGACGATGGCGACACGGCCGAGGAACACGACAGCCAGCGTGCCCCCCACGCCGAAGAGGGCAACCGCCCCTATCGCGCCGCCGACCACGCCAGCGAGATCGACGACCAGATCGAATCCGTCGCCGACGAGGACGTCTCGGACGAGGTGCGCCCGCCGCGCCGGTCGCGCGCCCGCCGCTACAAGATCCAGGAGGTCATCAAGGTCCGGCAGATCATGCTGGTCCAGGTGGTCAAGGAAGAGCGCGGCAACAAGGGCGCGGCGCTGACGACCTATCTCAGCCTCGCGGGCCGCTATTGCGTGCTCATGCCCAACACCGCGCGCGGCGGTGGCATCAGCCGCAAGATCACCAACGCCGCCGACCGCAAGAAGCTGAAGGAAATCGCCGGCGAGTTCGACGTGCCCGAGGGCGCCGGGCTCATCATTCGGACGGCGGGTGCAAACCGCACCAAGGCCGAGATCAAGCGCGACTACGAATATCTGTTCCGCGTCTGGGAACAGATCCGCGAACTGACGCTGAAGTCGATCGCCCCGGCGCCGATCTACGAGGAAGGCAACCTCATCAAGCGGTCGATCCGCGATCTCTACAACAAGGACATCGACGAGGTTCTGGTCGAAGGCGAGGGCGGCTACCGGACCGCCAAGGACTTCATGAAGATGATCATGCCGTCCCACGCCAAGAACGTGAAGTTCTACACCGAGGCGATGCCGCTGTTCGCGCGCTATCAGGCCGAAAGCTATCTGGGCCAGATGTTCAACCCGACCGTCCAGTTGAAGTCGGGCGGCTACATCGTCATCGGCGTGACCGAGGCGCTGGTCGCCATCGACGTCAACTCGGGCAAATCCACGCGTGAGGGTTCGATCGAGGACACTGCGCTGAAGACGAACCTGGAAGCCGCCGACGAGATCGCGCGCCAGTTGCGCCTGCGCGATCTGGCCGGCTTGATCGTCATCGACTTTATCGACATGGAAGAGCGCAAGAACAACGCCTCGGTCGAAAAGCGGCTGAAAGAGGCGCTGCGCAATGACCGCGCGCGCATCCAGGTGGGGCGCATCTCGGGCTTTGGCTTGCTGGAGATGAGCCGCCAGCGCCTGCGCCCCGGCATGATCGAGGCGACGACGCAGCCGTGCCCGCATTGCCACGGCACCGGCCTGATCCGGTCCGACAACTCGCTGGCGTTGCAGATTCTGCGCGCGCTCGAGGAAGAGGGCACGCGCAACCGCTCGAAAGAGGTGTTGGTCAAGGCGCCGATCGGGATCGTCAACTATCTGTTCAACTCGAAGCGCGAGCATCTGGCGCAGATCGAGGCGCGCTATGGCATGGCGATCCGGATCGAGGCCGACCCGTCGCTGATCTCGCCCGACTACACGATCGAAAAGTTCAAGACCGCCACCCGCATCGTCAGCGCCCCGGCGCCGCAGGTGGTGTCGCTCGACGCGCAGACCATGTCCGACATCGACGAGGAACTGGCCGACGAGATCGAGGACGACACCGACACCGACACCGATGCGGACACCGAGGCCGAAGCCGAGGCGCCCGAGACAGCAACCAGCGACGACAGTGCCGAGGAGAAATCCGATGGCGGCAAGCGCAAGCGCCGTCGCCGGCGGCGCCGTCGGGGTGGGCAGAACGGTGACGGGCCCGCCGAAGGCGGCGCCGACGACGCGACCGACGACGCCGAGGGCGAGGATGACGCCGCCGAGGCGGTGACCGAGGGCCCCGCGGCCGAGACTGCGGCCGACTCCTCCGTGGCGGCCTCCGTCGAGGCTGACGCCGAGACCGCCGTCGCGACCGATTCCGACGCCGAGAAGCCGGCCAAGAAGCGCCGCACCCGGACCCGCAAGCCCAAGGCCGCAGAGGCCGGCGCGGACCCGGTCGAGGCCGCCGCCGCGCCCGCCGAAGTCGAAGCCGCGCCGCTCGAGGCCACCGCCGACGAAGTGGCCGCGCCGAAAAAGCGCACCCGCGCACGGCGCAAGCCCAAGGTCGAGGACGCACCCGCAGCGGCCGCGCCCGAGGGCACCGTCGATGTGGCAGGCGACGCGCCGACCGCGCAACCGGCCGCCGAGCCCGCCGCGCAAGCGCCGGAAGCGATCGCGGCCCCCGCGCCGCAGCCAGAAGAGCCGGCCGTGCCCGAGCCCGTGCCAGCGCCCGTGCCCGAGGTCGTGGTGACCCCCGAACCGCAACCCGAACCGCAACCCGAACCGCAACCCGAACCGCAGCCTGAACCCGTCGCGGTGGCGGATGCGGCGCCCGAGCCACAGCCCGAGCCCGCGCCCGAGGCTGACGCCTCAAAGCCGCGCCGGTCGGGGTGGTGGGCGCGCAAGAGCTGACCCGCTGATCGAAATGTGACCCGATAACCCGCGCGCCCCCCGTGACTTTCCGGGGGGCGCGCGTTTATCAGGGAGCCCGGAAAGGAACCCCCCGATGTTCGGAATCGACCTCTTCGACGCGGCCCTGATGCCGTCCCTGATGGTGGCGCTTCTGGCGGGGCTCCTGTCCTTTCTCAGCCCGTGCGTGCTGCCGATCGTGCCGCCGTATCTGGCCTACATGTCCGGCATCTCGATGCGCGAGATGACCGAGACCCGGCGCGGCCCCTCGGCGGCAACGATCCCGGCGCTGTTCTTCGTCATGGGGTTGAGCACCGTCTTCCTGTTCCTGGGCTTTACCGCCTCGAGCCTGGGGCGGTTGTTCACGGCCTATCGCAACGAATTCCAGACCGTCGCGGGGATCATCGTGATCGTCATGGGCCTGCATTTCCTGGGCCTGTTCCGGCTGGGTTTTCTGATGCGCGAGGCCCGGATCGACGCCGGCAATCGCGGCGGCAGCGCCTTTGGCGCCTATGTGCTGGGGCTGGCTTTTGCCTTTGGCTGGACACCCTGCATCGGCCCGATCCTGGGCACGATCATGACGCTGGCCGCGTCCGAGGGGTCGGTCGTGCGCGGCACCGCGCTGCTGGCGGCCTATGCGCTGGGGCTGGGACTGCCGTTCCTGCTGGCGGCGGTGTTCATCGGCCGCGCGATGGGGGTCATGAACCGCATCAAGCCCTGGCTGGGCGTGATCGAAAAGGCGATGGGCGTGCTGCTGGTTTTGGTGGGGCTGGCGCTGATCACCGGCTGGCTGTCGGCCTTTTCCTTCTGGTTGATCGAGGCCTTTCCCGCCCTCGGCCGAATCGGCTAGCCGACCGGCGGCGCCCCGCCTTCGCGCGTGCGCCGTTCGATGAACGGGGCCAGTGCCTCGTCCACGCCGGCGCAGGCGTCGGGCACCCGATACGCCGCCAGCCTCTGCTGCCAGACCGCCAGCGCGCGCTCCTGGGTCAGCGGCGCACCGGCCTCGGTCCATTGGCCGTGGTTGCGCAGATCGGCGACCAGGGGTTCGTAGAACGCCGTCTCATAACGCGCCATGGTATGCGCGGCGGCAAAGAAATGGCCCCCCGGCGGGACCTCGGCGATCGCGTCCAGGCCCAGCGCCGCGTCATCGGCGGCGGGCTGGGTGCAAAGCTCGGCCAGCGTCTGAACGGCCTCCATGTCGATGATGAATTTCTCGTAGCCAAAGGTCAGCCCGCCTTCGAGCCAGCCCGCCGAATGCACGATCATCGTCGATTGCGCCAGCATCGAGCCCCACAGCCCCATCACCGCCTCTTGCGCGGATTGCGCGTCGGGTGCGTTGCCCGCCGACCCCGCGCCCGAGCGCCAGGGCAGGCCGATGTGGCGCGCCAGTTGGCCCGCGCCCAGCGTTGCCTGCAAATGCGCCGGCGTGCCAAAGGCCGGCGCGCCCGACTTCATGTCCACGTTCGAGGCAAAGCTGCCATACAGCACCGGCGCCCCGGGTCCGGCCAGTTGCGCCAGGGTGAGTCCCGCCAGCGCCTCGGCGTGTTGCAGGACCAGCGCGCCCGCCACGGTGACCGGCGCCATCGCCCCCATCAGGCAGAACGGCGTGATGACCGTGGGCTGGCGCCAGCGGGCGAAATCGATCAGCCCTTGCGACATCGGCCCGTCCAGTTGCCGGGGCGAGTTCGAGTTGATGACCGTATAACAATGCGCCCCGCCGCGCAGGTCGCCAAGGCCGCGCGCCGTGGCGATCATGGCAAAGGCATCCTCGGCCTGGGCGGTGCCCCTGGCATAGACGAAGGGCACCTTGTCGGTCAGGGTCAGTTGCGCGCGCGTGACCGCCAGATGGCGCAGGCTGGGGTCGATGTCCTGCGATTCGACGGTGGGGCCGGTGTAGTGGATCGCGTCGAACCCCTGCACCAGCTTCAGCTGTTCCTCGAAATCCGCCTGCGTCCCGGGGCGGCGCCCGCGCAGCGCGTCGCTGCAATTGGGCGCGCCAGAGCCCGCCAGGAAGGTCAGCGTGCCGGGCTCGATGGTCAGGTCGCGCGCCCGGTCCCCGGCGTGCAGCGCAAAGCTGCGCGGCGCGCGGGCCAGCGCCTCGGACACGATGTCGCGGCCCAGGCGCACCTGGTCGCCGTCGATCCGCGCGCTGGCCTGGGCAAAGAGCGCGACGGCCTCGGGCAGCAGCACCTTGATCCCGTGATCCTCGAGCACCCCCAGCGCCGCCTCGTGCATCGCCGCGATGCGGTCCTCGGTGAACACCGGCTGGGGCAGGAACGGGTGGCGCAACTGGCGGTAATCGGGTTGCCGGACCGTGGCGCGGGGGCCGCTGTGGCGGCGTCGGCGGTATGGGGTTTCCATGGTGTCTCGCGGCTGCTTCGGTCCCGACGATAGCATACTGGACACTTATGTCCAGTAGCCGCGCCGCGCCGTCGTCCGGGTTTCCAGCCGCCGCGAAAACGCGTAGCCTGCCCCCAAGGCAGGAGTGTGCAGGCATGGGCGATCAGGGCAGCAGGCGCGTGCGGAAGCGGCGGGTGTTCTATGTGCCGGGCTACGACCCGTTCCCGCCGCGCCGCTACCGCGAGTTCTACCGCAAGGAGGGCGCGGCCCAGGCGGCGATCAGCGGCTACAGCATCGACATGCAGGCCGAGGCGGGCTCGAAGGGCTACGTCTGGCGGGTCGAGACCGTGATCGGCGGCGCCCGGACCGAGGCCCGGGTGCAGGTGCTGGTCTGGTCCGATCTGGTGCAGGCGTCGATGAAACGCGGCGTTCTGGGCACCTATCTGCTGCTGGCGCGCACGCTGTGGACCTTTTTGGCGACCGGTGCGATTGCGGCCATGGTGCGGCTGCGGCCAGGCACCATGCTGGCCGCCGCCTGGCCCGCCGTCATGCTGACCGGCCAGCTTCTGGTTGCGCTGCTGGCGGGCGGGCTGGTGTGGTGGGCGGTGGTGTCGCTGATGCCGGGGGCCTGGGGGCACCTGCCGGGGCCGGTTCTGGGGGCGCTGGCGGTCGCGGCGGTGTTGCAGGCGTTCCGGCGGATGGATACCCGCTTTTTCGCCTATTACCTGCTCTATGACTTCGCCCAGGTGGCAGCGCATCGCGGGGCCTATGGTCCGGCGTTGCAGGCCCGTCTCGACGGGTTCGCGGATCAGGTGGCCCAGGCCCTGCACGAGGATTGCGACGAGGTCCTGGTGGTTGGCCATTCCTCGGGCGCGGCGCTGGCGGTATCGCTGGCGGCAGCGGTCGAGCGGCGCGGCCTGCCCCAGGGGGGGGCGCGGCTGGCCCTGCTGACGCTGGGCCAGGCGATCCCGATGCAGGCCTTCCTGCCCGACGCGCGACGCCTGCGCGCGGACCTGCGCCAGCTCGCCGCCAGCCGGTCGGTCGCCTGGGTCGATGTCACCGCAAAGGCCGATGGCGTCAGCTTCTGGCTGACCGACCCGCCCGGAGTCTGCGGCGTGGCGCCCCCGGACCAGACCGGGCCGCTGGTTTTCTCGGCCGCGTTTTCCGAAACGCTGGCTGCGGAAAAATGGGCCGCGATCAAGCGGCAGTTCTTCCGCCTGCATATCCAGTATCTGGCCGCGTTCGAGCATCCGCGCGACTACGACTATTTCCAGATCACCGCTGGCCCCGTGCTGCTGTCCGACCGCTACCGCGACCGCGCGCCATCCCCCAGCCGCGAGGCCCGCGCTTATTCCCCGCACCGGAGCCTGCCGTGACGCGCATCGTGCCCCCCAAACCCGCCTCGCGGCAGGGGCGCTTTGCCTTCTGGCGCTACCTGCGCAACTTTCGGCGCGATATCCTGTCGGCGAACCCCGAGCGCCTTTATGGTGCCAAGATGGCCGAGTTCCGGATCCCGTTCTTGCACACCTTTCTGGTGAATGAAACCGCGCTGTGGCGCCGCGTGCTGACGCAAGAGCCGCTGAATTTCCCCAAATCGCCCCGCATGGCCGCCGGGTTGGAGCCGTTGCTGGGGCAGGGCGTGTTTCTGACCAACGGCGAGGTCTGGCGCCGGCAACGTCGGATCATCGATCCCGCGTTCGAGGGCGGGCGCCTGCGGGATACCTTTCCCGCCATGCTGGCGGCCGGGCGGGCGACCGTCGATCGGCTGGCGGCGCTGGGGCCGGCGCCGGTCGATGTCGAACCGCAGATGAGCCACGCCACCGCCGACGTGATTTTCCGCACGCTGTTCTCGATGCCGATCGAGGACGCCACCGCCAGCGCCGTGTTCCGGGCCTTTCGCGCGTTCCAGGGCACGCAGCCCTTGCTGAATCTCGCCGCCTTTCTGCCGCTTCCGCGCTGGGTGCCGCGGCTGCATCGGCGCGCGACGCTGACCGCCGCGCGCCGTATCCGCGCCCTGACCCGCGACCTTGTCGAGGCCCGGCGCGCCGCCATTGCCGCCGGCACCGCGCCCGACGACCTGGCGACCAAGATCATGACCACCCCCGATCCGGAAACGGGCCGCCCCTTTGACGACGCCGAGATGGTCGATCAGGTGGCGGTGTTCTTTCTGGCCGGACACGAGACCTCGGCCTCGGCGCTGGGGTGGGCGCTTTATCTGTTGGCGCTGGACCCCGGGTTGCAGGATGCGCTGGCCGCCGAAGCCGGGCGTGAATTGGGCGCGGCGCCCGATTTCGGTGCCGTCAGCCGCTTGACGCTGGCGCGCGACACGTTCCGCGAGGCGCTCAGGCTTTATCCGCCGGTGCCGATGATGGTGCGCCAGGCGGCCTGTCCGGCCACGTTCCGGGGCAGGGCGGTCAACGCCGGGGCGCAGGTGGTGATCAGCCCCTGGCACCTGGGCCGGCATCGCGCATTGTGGGACGATCCCGACGCCTTCTGTCCCGAACGCTGGTCCACGCCCGCCGGGCGCGCGGCGGCGCGCGAGGGGTTCTTGCCGTTTTCGGCCGGGCCGCGCGTCTGCCCGGGCGCCGGATTCGCGATGATCGAGGGGCCCTTGCTGCTGGCCTTGATGGCGCAGGCGTTTCGCTTTGCCCCGGTCCCGGCGCAAAGCCCGGTTCCGCAAGCGCAGCTGACCGTTCGGGCCAAGGCCGGAATCTGGCTGACAATCATCCCGCGCGCCGCCTGAATCAGGGGAATTCGGGGGAAAGCTCACTTTTTCCTTGGAGAATTGGTAAGGTTATTTTACCTCTTGAGGCATGGAGGAGATTCTGCGCCTTCCCGGTTCGCCGGGTTGACCCGTGGACCCCTTCATGTTCGCATGAACAGGCGAGACCGCGGATCGGCACAAGCCGCACCGGACCAGGCCCGCCAACAGGGAGTGAGACATGAAAAAGATCCTGACCACGACCGCTCTGGTCGCGACGATGGTTGCTGGTGGCGCACAGGCGCAACAGCACTGGAACCTGCAATCGACCTATGCCGGGTCGTTGCCGCAGCTCGGCGCGCTCGGCATCCGCATCGCGGAGCAGATCACCGCCATCACCGGCGGCGAGATCGAGGTGACCTTCCAGAACCCGGGCGGCGTCGTTCCGGCGCTGGAAGTGTTCGACGCCGTCGGCTCGGGCGCGGTCGAGGCCGGCTGGTCCACGCCCGGCTACTGGGCGGGCCGCGTTCCGGCGCTGCAACTGCTGGCGGCCGTGCCCTTTGGCCCGCGCGCGTCGGAATACCTGGCCTGGCTGAAGTTCGGCGGCGGCGAGCAGTTCCTCGAGGAACTCTACGAGCCGCACAACATCCATTCGGTGATCTGCGCGGTGATCGCGCCCGAGGCCTCGGGCTGGTTCCGCAACGAGATCCACTCGGTCGAGGACCTGCGCGGCCTGACGATGCGCTTCTTCGGCCTGGGCGCCAAGGTGATGGAGCGCATGGGCGTTTCGACCCAGCTTCTGGCGGGCGGCGACATCTTCCCGGCGCTGGAACTCGGCACGATCGACGCGACCGAATTCTCGATGCCGGCGATCGACCTGAACCTGGGCTTCTACCAGGTGGCGCAGCACTACTACTTCCCGGGCTGGCACCAGCAGTCCACGTTCTTTGACCTGATGATCAACCTGGACCTGTGGGAATCGCTCGACGAGCGCACGCAGTTGATGATCAACACCGTCTGCGACGCCAACATCGCCTATGGCCTGGCCGAGGGCGAGGCGATCCAGGTCGATGCGCTGCGCCAGCTCGAGGAAGAGCACGGCGTGCAGATCCACCGCTGGTCCGACGAGGACCTGGCGGCGCTGGAAGCGGCCTGGGACGAGGTCGCGGCCGAACTGGTGGCCGAGGATGCGGATTTCGCCCGCGTCTACGAAAGCTACACCACCTTCCGGCAGAACTATCGCCGCTGGCGCGATCTGGCCTATCTGGACTGATCGTCTGGCAGGCTGAACACAGGGGTGCCCCGCAGGCCGGGGCGCCCCGTTTTTCCGCATATCACGGGGGACAGGACAGCATGGGAACACTGTTGTCGGTCATCACCATTGCCGCATCATTCGTCATCGTCGTGGTCGATCCGACCTCGATGCTGGTGTTCTGGGCGCTGGGGACGATCCTGATTTCACACGTCGGCGCCTGGCTGCTGCGCGCGCGGCCGGGCTGGTTCGCGGCGGCGACGCTGCTGGGCTGGGCCTCGGTCATGATCGCGACGCCCTTGTCGCTGACGCAGACGCAGTTGAACCAGTTGGCGCGCCTGGTGCGGCGCCAGCGCGACGGTTGGGAAGCGGCGCAAGCCACGCTCGACTTCTTCGAGCCCCTTGTGGCCTACGCGACGCCGCTGCTGATCGCGGTGACGGTGTTTTTCGTCGTGATGGCGGCGCTGGCGCTGCGCCGCGCGCGCGAGGGCGGCTATCGCTACATGCTCGAGGCCGCCGACGGGCTGGCCGTGGCCTGCGAACGGGTTGGCAAGCTGGCGGCGTTCCTGTTCGTGCCGATGATGCTGATCATCCTATACGATGTCATGCAGCGCAAGTATCTGGGCTATAACCCCGATTTCACCGACACCTGGCTTTACAACACCTTCTCCTCGACCCGGTTGCAGGAAATGGAGTGGCATCTCCACGCGGTTCTGTTCCTGCTGGCGCTGGGGTATGGCTATGTCAAGGACGCGCATGTCCGCATCGAACTGGTGCGCGACAACCTGGCGCCACGCACCCGCGCCTGGATCGAACTGGCCGGGGCGCTGCTGTTCATGGTGCCCTATTGCTATGTGGTCATCGAATACGGCACCGAGAACGCGATGCGCGCCTTTCACATCGGCGAGGGGTCCGACGCGCTGACCGGCCTGCCGCACCGGTTCATCATCAAGGGGATGCTGCCCATCGGCTTTGTCTTTGTGGCGCTGGCCGGCCTGTCGGCGGCGCTGAAATGCGTGGTCTACCTGTTCGGCCCGTCGTCGATGCGGGCGGCCTCGGGGCAATACGCCGGCCACGCCGACCACGCCCAACCGGCCCAGACCTGAGCGGAAAGAGCGATCATGTTGGACACTCTCATCTACTTCCTGCCGCTCATCATGTTCGGCGTGCTGGCCGTGGTGCTGTTCACCGGCTATCCGGTGGCCTTCATCCTGGGCGGCACCGCGCTGTTCTTCGCCGTTCTGGGCGATTGGGCGGGGGTCTTCCGGCTGGATCAGATCCAGCTTGTGCCGCTCAGGATCTACGGCGGCACGATGGCCAGCCTGGTGCTGGTGGCGATCCCGATGTTCACCTTCATGGGCACCATGCTGGAGAAATCCGGCGTCGCCACCGACCTGCTCGAGGCGCTTCAGGTGCTGCTGCGCCGCGTCCCCGGAGGGCTGGCGCTGTCGGTCACGCTGATGGGCACGATCATGGCCGCCACGACCGGCATCATCGGCGCTTCGGTCGTCATGATGACGCTGATGGCGCTGCCCGTGATGATGAAGGCGAATTATTCGATCCCGCTGGCGACCGGGACCATCGCGGCGTCCGGCACGCTGGGGATCCTGATCCCGCCGTCGATCATGCTGGTCATCATGTCGGACCTGCTTTCGGT
>Ga0116152_10000586_pt1 | contig 29618 bp, 22 predicted proteins | sample AD_UKC119_MetaG_FD_89894 | JGI IMG/M metagenome (GOLD analysis project Ga0116152, IMG submission 89894) | Active sludge microbial communities of municipal wastewater-treating anaerobic digesters from Hong Kong - AD_UKC119_MetaG | ecosystem: Engineered > Bioreactor > Anaerobic > Digestate... | reverse complement strand
ATTGAAAACCAATGCATTGTGATCGGAGTCAACCGGATTGGCAACGATGGGGAAGGGTTACACTACGCCGGCGACAGCAGGGTAATCGATGCACGCGGGAAAAAAATTGCTTCGGCTGCACGCGGGAAAAAAGCCACAATTTCCTTTATGCTCGATTGCAATGCCCTGCATACTTTCAGGGAAAAATTTCCCATCGGGCCCGACTGGGATGCGTTTCAGACCCTCTAATCTCATTTGAGAAAAAATGTAATTGATATTTACACTGGAAATGATTTCTTTTGTAGCACATTAAAACAAAAAAATGAATATTCTTATTGCAGGTGATGGTGAAGTTGGATTTCATCTGGCCAAAATGCTTTCGGGTGATAATCATAATATTACTATTGTTGACCCGAATCAAGAATTATTAAAAATGATCGAATCCCATTCCGATTTACTTTCAATTACAGGGGATTCGACCTCTGTAGGGGTATTGGAGAGGGCAAATGTCCACAAGGCTGATCTGGTGATTGCCGTGGTTCATGATGAAAAAACAAACATTCTTACCTGTATCTTAAGCAAAAAACTCGGGGCAAAAAAAACAATCTGCCGCGTAAATAACCTGGAATACCTTGAAGAAAAAAATCTGGAATTGTTCCGTGAGATGGGTATCGATGAGCTGGTTTGCCCGGAACGTATCGCTGCCAACGAAATTATCCATCTTTTCGACCAGGCGGCAGCCACAGAGGTGGTTGATTTCTCCAACGATAAACTAAGCCTTTTCCTGATTCGTTTGGAAGAAAACGCAAAAGTAATTGGAAGAAGCCTTATGGATATTGCCAGAAGTTACCCCGACCTGCCCTTCAGGGCCGTAGCCATACACCGTAACTCCCACACCATCATTCCTAAAGGATGCGATCAGTTTGAGGTTGGCGATCTAGCCTACGTGATCTGCAAACGCGAAGGTATTCCATATATGCTGGAACTTAGTGGAAAGAGCAAAGTTGATATTAAAAACGTGATGATTATCGGAGGCGGACGGATTGGCCGAAAAACTGCACGGCTGTTAGAAAAAAAATTAAATCTTAAACTCATCGAAATCGATAAAAACCGCTGTATCAACCTTACCGATTCTCTTAGCAACACTCTGGTGATTAATGGAGATGCTCGGGATGTTGATTTACTTGACGATGAGGGAATCCGCAGCATGGATGCTTTTGTAGCGGTTACCAATAACTCGGAAACCAACATTTTAACCTGTATGCTGGCACGAAAAATGGGCGTTAAAAAAGTTATCGCACTGGTCGAAAATGTAGATTATATCGACCTGGCTCAGCGTTTTGGCGTCGATACAGTGATCAATAAGAAACTGATTACAGCCTCCTACATCGTTCGCTTTACCATGGATGCCGATGTAACGTTTATCCGGTGCCTCAATGGAATTGATGCGGAAGCTATTGAACTGATTGCCAAACCCAACTCTCCCATCACTAAACAACCGATAAAAAAACTCAATTTCCCAAAAGGGGCTATTATCGGCGGTATTGTTCGGGGGGAAGAGAGTTTCATCGCCACTGGCGATTTTCAAATCCAAGAAAACGACAATGTTGTTGTCTTTTCACTTCCCGAATCACTGCACAAAGTGAACCGACTTTTTAAATCCTATGGATTCTCCAATCTTTTAAAAGGATAATACAGATTTCTATTCCTGCGGGAAATCTTTTTCTCGCGGCTCAAGCCGTAAAACATGTCGCGGATTAATAATTATTTTATCTTCATGTATTGTACCCTGAGTTTTATATATTTGCTATAAAGTAGAACGAATGACTAAGCGTTTTTCTGCCATAAATTTCCGGCTTATCGTTAAAACAGTAAGCATGCTTTTGGTTATCGAATCTATTGCCATGCTTACTGCTTTGCCTTTTTCATGGTACTACGGAAGCCATTCACTCCGGTTCGACACGCTTTTCAACGGGAAAGATGATTTTCTGGCGCTGTTGCTTTCCGCCTTACTCATTTTTCTAACCGGAATCATCCTGATGATTATCACGAGAAAAGGAAGCAGAAATGACATTGGAAAGCGCGAAGGGTTTATTATTGTCACGGCTTCGTGGCTTATAATTTCATTTTTTGGAGCTATTCCTTTTGTCGTGAGTGGGGCTATTCCGAATTATTCCGATGCATTTTTTGAAACCATTTCCGGATTTACAACTACCGGAGCATCGATACTAAACAACATTGAAGCAGTACCGAAGGGAATACTTTTCTGGCGAAGCATGACCCACTGGATTGGCGGAATGGGTATTATTGTACTTTCACTTGCCATTTTGCCGTTATTAGGTGTAGGAGGTATGCAGCTTTTTATGGCCGAAGTACCGGGTCCCACGCCCGATAAAATACACCCACGTGTAGCGGCAACTGCAAAACGGCTATGGTTTATCTATGTCGCTTTTACACTGGCAGAAACGGTACTGCTAATGGGGGGAGGAATGAATCTTTTCGATGGGCTGTGCCATTCATTCGGAACACTGGCCACCGGAGGTTTCTCTACCCAAAATGCTTCCATAGCCAATTATTCGCCTTACATTCAATATGTTATCATATTTTTCATGATTCTGGCCGGGATCAACTTCACTATTCATTACTTTGTAATCAAACGTATGTTTAACAAAGTAAAACAGGATCAGGAACTGAAGTTTTATCTTCTCGTACTGGGAATAAGTACATTGCTTATCGCCGGAACTTTGTTGTTTGAAAATGTATTACCGGCAAGAGAAGCTTTCCGCCACGGCCTCTTTCAGGTTGTTTCTATTGTGACTACCACTGGTTTCGTAACGTACGATTATTTGCAATGGCCTACTTTCGTGTGGTTTATCATTGTTTTGCTCATGTTCACCGGGGGTTGTGCCGGCAGTACCGGAGGGGGCATAAAAATGTCAAGGATTCTGCTGTTATTAAAAAACAGTACACTGGAATTAAAACGACAAATTCATCCCAACGCGCTCATTCCGGTAAAATTGAATAATCGCACAGTTCCCCAGGAACTCGTAAATAATGTACTGGCTTTCTTCCTTATTTACATGATAATATTCGCTTTTGGATCGCTGATTATGGCATTACTCGGCCTTGATTTTAAGTCATCCGTAGGTTCAGTAGCCGCCACGCTGGGAAACATCGGCCCGGGAATTGGAAGGGTTGGGCCGGTATCGAATTATGCTGACATCCCTTTGGCCGGGAAATGGTTTCTTTCCTTCCTGATGCTGCTTGGCAGGCTCGAGCTATTCACGGTGCTGATCCTTTTCTCACGCGGGTTCTGGCAACGGTAAGCCCGACAAATTCGATTATTCCGAATTAATACCTATTTTTGTTCCCCCGAAGCGATCATGATGGACGAATTATCTGTAGTAATCATAACACACAACGAAGAAAAAAACATCGCCCGATGCCTTGATTCCATCCGGGCACTGGCCGGAGAAATCATCGTTGTCGACAGCCACTCCAACGATGCCACGGCAGATCTGTGCAGAGAATCAGGAGCTAAAGTGATTACCCATGATTTTCAGGGATACGGAAAACAAAAACAATTTGCCAATTCGCTGGCCACCCGCCCATGGATACTCTCCTTAGACGCCGACGAAACGCTGACATTGGAATTACACGATTCGATTAAAAATGCAATAGCACACCCTGTAGCCGATGCCTATTCGATGAACCGCCTTACTCGCTTTTGCAACCAATGGATTCACCATGGCGGATGGTATCCGGATAAAAAAATCAGATTATTTAAAAAAGAGGCTGCCAATTGGAACGACTTTCCCGTTCATGAAGAACTAATCGTTAAAAAAGGAAGGTTAACCGAACATTTGAAAGGCGATTTACTCCACTATTCCATCCCATCCATCGACCAGCATATGGAACGTATTAACCGGTATTCGACGATTGCAGCAGAAAAAATTGCAGCCTCAGGCAAAAAAATAACCCTATACCATCTGCTCATTAAACCGCTGGCACGATTCATTAAAATATATATTCTGAAGGCAGGCTTTTTAGATGGATTTTTCGGGTATATCATCGCAAGAAACTCAGCATTTGCAATCTATTTGCGGTATTCAAAAGCAAAAGCGATCACTAAAACTACCATTCGATGACCATTATACATGTATCAACCAAGCAATCGTGGCGGGGAGGGGAACAGCAGATCGCATATCTGATTGATGAACTCCGTGATGCAGGAGTGGAACAGGTTGTTCTGACGCCTGCCAATTCCAAACTATCGGATTTCTGTCAGGAACATGGCATTCGAAAAACTCATTTTTATAAATGGACGGGAATAAATTTTCATGCGGCGCACGTATTAAAAAAAATATGCAAGCGTTATTCCCAGCCGATAATTCATGCACACGACTCACATGCGCATACTTTTGCTTACCTCAGCAGCCTGTTTTTTGGCAACAAAGCACCCATTATTGTCAGCCGCAGAGTAGATTTTCCAGTGCACCGGAATCTTTTTTCAAAATGGAAATACAATGCGCCTCAAATAAGAAAAATAATCTGCGTAAGCGAAAAAATAAAGGAAATTACAGCGCCAAGCATTCATAACAAAACTTTGCTGACAGTAGTTTATTCCGGAATTGACATTTCAAGATTTTCCGCGCCCAAAACGCAAAATATCCTTAAAAAATACTTTCAAATTCCGGAGCATCACTTGATTATTGGAAATATTGCTGCCCTTGCTCCACACAAAGATTATTTTACATTTGTCGATACTGCGGAATTGATTTTGAAACAATACCAGGACGTAACCTTTCTTATTATCGGACAAGGCCCGATGAAACAACGCATTGCAGAGTATATCTTTGATAAAAAGCTCCAAAACTCGATTTATTTCACGGGATACCGTACGGATATCCCGGAAATTCTGCCAGAGTTGGATATCTTTTTAATGACCAGTGAAACAGAGGGTTTAGGCACCTCGCTGCTGGATGCTTTTGCAAGCGAAGTTCCAGTGGTAGCCACGCGTGCCGGCGGCATCCCGGAAATCGTCAAACACAACTACACCGGGCTTCTTGCCGATGTAAAAGACCCGGTGCAATTGGCAGAATATGTATTAACCCTGATTCGTGACCCGGAGCTAAAATCAGCGCTGGTTAAAAATGCGAAACAAGAAATGCGTACTTTTACCAAACAGCAAACAGCACGCAAAACATTGGAAATATACCAACAAGTAATTTTGGAATCCTATTAAACTCTATTCATGCAGGACTGGCTGGTAATTGTTAACCCGAACGCCGGGAAGAAGAAAGGCGAGAAAGACTGGAAAAAAATCAGCGCTTTGATGGTAAAATACAACATTCCGTTTAAGGCCCTCTTCACCCGTCACCCAAACCACGCCGTAAAATTATCCCGCATATACATCCGGAAAGGGTTTAAAAAAGTGCTGGTGATTGGGGGTGATGGCACACTAAACGAAGTAGTAAACGGGATTTTTCTCCAAAAACGATTTGATACGACAGATATTCTTATAGGCCTTATCCCGGTAGGCACGGGCAACGACTGGGCGAGAACCTACGGCATACCCCGCGATTATGAACAGGCAGTAAAGGTTATTGCGGAAGAAAAATATTTTATTCAGGATACCGGAAAGGTGGAATATATGCACGAAGGGAAAAAGCGGTTCCGCTACTTTTTGAATAATGCCGGAATGGGTTTTGACGCCAGCGTAGTTGAAAAAGCCAACCTGCAAAAAGAACAGGGCCGGGGCAATTCACTAACTTACCTGCTGAACCTTCTAACTACCATGTACCAGTATAAAACCCTGCCTGGAACCGTTTATATCGGGAAGGAACCCATGAAACTAAAAATCTTCTCGTTTTGTGTAGGAATTTGCCCCTGGGCCGGAAATGGAATGAAACAACTGCCCCAGGCTATTCCGGATGACGGCAAATTTGATATTACACTCATCCGCCCGATCTCAAAAATGAAAATCGTAAGAAACATTAAAAAACTATATGATGGCAGTTTTATAAAACTGCCGGAAGTGATAATGCACCGGAGTGATAAACTATCAATTCAAAGTCTGAAGCCCATATATCTGGAAGTTGACGGAGAATCGCTGGGCCATACCCCCATACGGTTTGAGGTAATTCCAGCCAGTTTAAAGGTAATTTACAACCGGCTAACCTGGAAGGAAGATCTTTCGTAATACTATTTTTAGCTACAGAAAAAGAAAAAAACAGATTACGGGTCAATCCATCGCCCGCTGTTTTTTATTAACTGAACCAGTTTTTCCACCGCATTTTCTTCCGGAACGTTATTTTCAACCATCGTACTGCCTTTAAACAGTGCCACTTTTCCATTTCCGGCACCTACGTATCCAAAATCGGCGTCGGCCATTTCGCCAGGGCCATTCACAATACATCCCATAACGCCAATGGTAAGCCCGGTAAGATGCTGCGTGGCTCGCTGTACATCGTGTAGTGCTTTTGCAATATCGAAGCGTGTGCGTCCACAGGAAGGACAGGCCACAAATTCTGCTTTGGATATACGGGCCCGGGAGGCCTGCAACACCTCCAGCAGTACTTCGGCCAATTCATCCCGCTGGAGTACATCCGACGTGGCTACTATTCCATCGCCCAGTCCATCAAGAAGAAAAAAACCAAAATCCCTGCCTGCCTCAACAAACAGCTCCTCTGGCGAGGCCTTGCCAAACTCCTTTTTCAGCAACACCGGAATCTTCCTTCCTGAAGCATGAACAGCTTCAAAGATTCGCCGGCCAGGGGCCAGAAACGAGGAATCGGTCAGGTCAAGAAGAATACCAACGGGTACATTAGAAGGCATCTGCTGAAGAATTTCGCGCTGAAATGATTCCGGTGTAACCGAATACCAATGAATTTCATTGGGTAATTGTTCAGGAGGAATAGCCAGAACCAATTCGTCAGATAAACCCTGCATGCGCCCTGAATAATCGATATACCCCACAGGGAGAATCACTTTTGGAACAGGCCCCGTCAAGTCCGGGAAGGCGTATTTCTGTACCAGGCGATTTGCTACAGGTAATTCATTTTCAGGTGGTTCAGTAAGAGAAACGCGAATTGTATCGCCAATACCATCTTCGAGCAGAGCAGCAATTCCGGCCGCTGATTTAATCCGGCCCGATCGTCCTGCACCCGCTTCAGTAACCCCCAGATGTAGCGGATAGACACGACCACGCTCCTGCATCATGGTTACCATAAGACGCACAGAATGCACCATAACTCTGGGATTGGAGGCCTTCATGCTTATCACTGTTTTATAAAAGCCCAGTGCTTCAAATGCCTCAATAAACTCTATAGCGGAAACTGCCATTCCAAGGGGTGTATTGCCATAACGGCTCATAATTCGTTGTGAAAGAGAGCCGTGATTGCTTCCCACACGGATTGCTGTTCCATTTTCCTTGCAGATGCGTACCAACGGAGCCAATCGTTCACGAATCCGCGACAGCTCATCGTTGTATTCTTCCTCGCTAAACTCTATTCTGCCGGGCAGATTACGATCTGTATAGTTTCCGGGGTTTATCCGCACCTTTTCGACGTAGCGCGCGGCAATCTCCGCGGCTTTTGGCTGAAAATGAATATCAGCAATCAATGGCACTTCACAACCCCGGATGCGAAGTGCCTTTTTTATTTCTCGTAGATTATCAGCCTCGCGCACCCCCGGAGCGGTAATCCGCACCATTTGCGACCCGGCGTTCACCATACGAAGAGTCTGTTCAACCGTTGCCCTTGTATCGAGCGTTGAAGTATTAGTCATCGATTGCAGAACAATAGGGCTGTTTCCTCCAATAACACAATTTCCCACTTCCACAGGCAAGGTTTGCAGCCGTTGATAGGCTGCATTAAAAAAATGTTCTTGTGACATACAAATAATTTTGCGCTGAAACCGTATGGTATGTTTAGATCTGCTTCCGGGGCAGCTTCCAGCCATTAATGCTTCATCAAGGCTTCAATTTCCGCTACAGTTTTTGGAATGGGTTTACCCAGCACACGATGACCGTTCTCGGTTACCAGTACATCGTCTTCGATCCGTACTCCACCAAAATCTTTATAGGACTCCACTCGATCATAATTAATGTACTCCGTAAATTTTCCGGCCTCCCGCCACTGGTCGATCAATGCAGGAATAAAATAGCAACCGGGCTCAATGGTAAAAACATGTCCGGGTTTCAATGCTTTTCCGAAGCGGAGAAATGCCAGCCCAAACTGTTTGCTACGCACCGTATTTTCGTCATATCCCACAAAATCTTCACCAAGTCCTTCCATATCATGAACATCGAGGCCCATGTGATGGCCAAGACCGTGTGGCATAAAAAGCGCATGAGCACCCTGGCGAACTGCTTCATTTATATCGCCTTTCATCAGGCCTAATTCTTTGAGGCCATTAGCAATGGTTTTACAGGCCAGGAGGTGAAGGTCGCGGTTGAGAACCCCGGGTTTAGCGGCCTGGATAGCCGACAAATTAGCCTGAAGGACAATTTCATAGATAGCTTTCTGGCGGGGTTCAAATTTTCCGCCAACAGGCACGGTACGGGTAATATCAGAGGCATAATGGCGTGTGGTTTCACAACCGGCATCAGCTACCATCATGCGTCCCGGAACGAGTGTATTGCCATGGTAATGATTATGAAGGGTTTGTCCGTTGATACTCAGGATAATCGGAAAGCTAACCGCACCGCCATTTTTCAGGGCTATCCCTTCCATAACACCAGCGATTTCCTGTTCTACCACTCCAGGCATTGCCATTTTCATGGCCGTAGTATGCATCTCCCAGGCCGTATTAATCGCTTTTTCGATTTCAGCAATTTCAAGTGCATCTTTGATCTCACGCAAAGCGACCACAGCTTTTATTAAGGCAAGAGAAGCATGACTTTTCACCATGGAGGAATGGATTCCCAGAAGGCGTTCAAGCTCTATGGCCTGTTCGCCCCGGTAGGGAGGCAGGAAATGGATTTTTCGCCCTTTCCGGATGGCACTGAGAAGGAACCCGGCCAAATCGCTGTAAGGCGCAGTATGCTCGATGCCAACGTGGGATGCACGCTCAGCGATCAAAGGCTGGGGACCCATCCAGATAATATCATCCATATCTACATCATTCCCGAAAATATAATCCGTATTCGCGTCAATATCCATAACTCCGGCCAAATCGGGATGATCCAGACCAAAAAAATAAAGAAAATTCGAATCCTGTCTAAAATGATAGGTATTAGCAGGATAATTAAAAGCAGCCTCGGTATTTCCGGGCATTAAAACAATCCCTGAGTTTAATTTTTCTCTCAGGCTGTTTCTACGGGTGGTATAAGTTTCTTTTGGGAACATAATATTGAATTTTAGTTTTTATTCATAAACGTTATCTATAACAAATCATTGTTCTTGTTACGCATGATCCGTTCGATCTCATCCGGAGTAACAGGAATATGTGCCATCAGGTCGACCGGAGGTTCCCCGACGACAATATCGTTTTCGATCCGAATACCAAAGCCCTCCTCAGGCAGATACAGGCCAGGTTCAAGGGTCAGCACCTGTCCTTTGGGGAAGGGTTCATTTTTTTCGCCCACATCATGTACATCCAGCCCAACCGGATGGCAAACTCCATGCATAAGATAGCGTGCATAGCAGGGGGTTGCAGGGTTTTGATTTTCCACATCTTGGGCCGTAAAAAGCCCAAGACCGATCATCTCTGCCTCCATCATTTTCCAGACTGCCTGATTGACCTTATTAATTGAATTACCGGGAACATAAAGGACTTTTGCTTTTTCAAAGACCCGAAGTACGGCCTCATAACAGGCGCGCTGGCGGGGAGAAAATGCCCCTCCCACAGGAATCGTGCGCGAGCAATCGGCGGCATAATTGGCATATTCGGCCCCAAAATCCATCAGCAAAAGATCACCCTCCTGCATCACCCTATTATTATCGGTATAATGAAGAATGCAGGAATTTTTTCCGGAGGCCACGATAGGGGAATAGGCATGACCCGAAGCGCCCTGATGCAAAAAGCTCCAAGTCATAAGCGCCTCAATTTCATACTCTTTCATACCCGGAGCCACAGTTTTAAGAACCGATTCAAAAGCATTGCCGGTAATTTCGCAGGCTTTTGACAAGAGGGCTGTTTCGAGTGGCTGTTTTTCAACCCGCAAGGCAGTCATCAGAGGAGCCAGCCGGTCGATATGCTGCAATGGATAATTCTCGTTGCACCAGCGGGCAAACCGCCGGTCACGGGTCTCTATCTCAGGATAAAACTTGGGATATTCATTCAACGCGAGATAAATCCGCCGCGACCAGATAAAGAGATCGCGCAAAACAGTGTCAAGATCGTCGGTTGTACGAACAGTATTCACGCCAGACACGGCGCTGGCCTCTTCGGCACTCAACCGATGGCCGTTCCATTGCTCCAGAGTTGGATCCGAGGGTAAAATAAAAACCACCTCACGCATGGCGATATCGGGGTGGGTGGGTGCCAGCACCAGTACTGTTCCGGGCTGTTCAATGCCACACAAATAAAATAAATCAGAATTCTGACGGTAAGGAAAATACTGATCTCCGTTTCGGGGCATCGCATCGTTTGATACCAAAATAGCCACACTGGCTGTTTTCATCAGCTTTGCAAGCCGAAGTCGGTTTGCTATGAACAAATCAGCAGGAATTGGGTCGTATCTCATACTCAACATCTTTCATTTAGCAAACAAAGTTAGTATCTTTCGACGATAATCCCTACCAAACTATTTCTATCTTTGTAGCATTATGCAGTTTAATAAAATACCCGGACAGGATAAAATCAAGGCAAAACTTCTGCAATCCGTTAAGGAGCAGCGTGTCAGCCACACTCAATTATTTTTAGGACAGGAAGGAACAGGGAAACTGGCTATGGCGATTGCCTTTGCACAGTATATCAATTGCGAAAACCCATCAGCCAATGACAGTTGTGGCGTATGCCCATCGTGTATCAAATACCAAAAACTAGCGCATCCCGACCTGCATTTTATTTATCCGGTAATAAAAACAAAAAGTAACGACAACCCGAAAAGCGAACATTTTGCTAGCGAATGGCGGGAGCTTTTACTCGAAAAAAATGCCTTTATCAGCTTACACGACTGGCATGAAAAGCTAAAAACAGAGACGAAACAGTCGATTATTAATACAGCCGATTGCAATAGTATTATTCAGAAACTGAGCCTTAAATCGTACGAATCGGAATATCGCGTAGTAATCATGTGGCAGGTGGAACGATTTTATCGCGATGCGGCTCCCAGATTACTCAAAATACTTGAAGAGCCCCCATATAAAACGTTGTTTATTTTAATTGCAGAAAATCACGACCAACTGCTAAGTACTATAAAATCAAGGACACAGCTAGTAAAATTCTTGCCGTATCCGGCTCAAGAGGTAAGTACAATACTCCGGCAAACGTTTCAACTCGGGGTAAAATCGGCAGACTATATTGCACAGCGCTGTGCAGGAAACCTGCATAAAGCCTTTCAGGACGCCAACGAAAAAAACAACGATGAAAAATATTTTTTACTTTTCCGTTCCTGGATGCGCAGTTGTCTTCAAGCAAAAATATACGAGATTCAGGAGATGATCACCCAAATCTCTCCAGGAAACAGGGAGGAAGTGAAACGCTTTTTGCAATACGGACAAGGGCTGATCCGCGATTCTCTGATGATACATCACGACTCCGGAGAGATTACATACCGCAGTGGAGCAGAAAAAGATTTTGTTACCAACTTCAGTCCATTCATTCATCCGGAAGTAATGCAGGGTTTTTACAATGAATTTGATGAGGCTATTGTACAAATCGGAAGAAACGGCAATGCCAACATTATTCTCACCGATCTTTCGTTCAGAATCAGCAATTTGCTGCATACCCGCAGCAGACAACCATGATTTTATTATCTTTGTCACACTAAACATTTGATTCCAATTGTATGACACTTATAAATTCAAAATCTTCTCCTTTTCTCCACCGTGGATGCGAAGGGACTCCGGATGCGGCTACCCGCGGAGAAGGATGCTTCTCACACGGTGCCTGTAAACTCGATGTCCAGGATCGCTTCCTCCGGATGCCGGAACCTGACGGTCAGCCGGATTACCCCTATGTAGAAATTCGTTTTAAAAATTCACGGAAAGACTTTTTCCAAAAACCTGACGACCTAATCCTTATGGCTGGTGATATTGTTGCCGTGGAATCCTCACCAGGGCATGACATTGGCATTGTTAGCCTTACCGGCCACAGCGTGGAACAACAAATGGCAAAAAAATCTTTTTTCCCTAATCAGGAAACAAAAAAAGTGTACCGTAAAGCCAGAGTCAATGACATTGAAAAATGGATTTATGCTGTGATGAGAGAAGATGATACCTTGTTTCGTACACGAAAAATTATTTATGACCTGAATCTGGAGATGAAGCTAAACGACGTGGAATACCAGGGCGACGGAACTAAGGCGATTTTTTATTACACGGCCGACGACCGTGTTGACTTCCGCCAGCTGATCAAACTTCTTGCTGAACAATTCCGCATCCGAATTGAGATGAAACAGATTGGTGTGCGTCAGGAAGCAGCACGTATGGGAGGAATTGGCTCCTGCGGAAGAGAACTATGCTGTGTTACCTGGCTTACCCGGTTCCGGTCAGTAACCACTGCCACTGCACGAATACAGCAACTCTCGCTGAACCCGCAGAAACTGGCAGGGCAATGCTCGAAGCTAAAATGCTGCCTCAATTACGAATATGAAGTTTATCAGGATGCCTTGCGCGAATTTCCGCAACCCGATTTGGTGCTTCAAACAAAATATGGAAATGCAGAATATATGAAAGCCGATGTCTTCAAAAGACTGGTCTGGTATTCCTATATCAATGATAACTCGAATATGATGGCCATCCCGCTGAAGGAGGTAAATGAAATCATCAGTATGAATAAAAAAGGCGTCAAACCTGATAAATTAGAAGATTTCGCCTACAGTAAAGAACAAAAAACAGAATTTGAAGTCGGAATATCCGAAGAGGATCTCCGTCGCTTCGACGATTAACCCCTGCTGAAATTATCCGACACCATGCACACTCGTCCCTATAGGTTTTATTTGGTAATTGCGCTGATTCTGCTATTGGGTTCCGGGTGCAACCGCAACGTTGCCTTCGAAAACTATACTACAATTCCTGAAGGAGGATGGCATCAAAACAGTCCGGCCATTTTTCAGTTCGAAATTATGGATACGCTAAATACCTACGACCTGCAATTTCATATTCGTCACCATATTGATTATTCGTACAGAAACCTTTGGGTTTTTGCCACCATTGATTATCCTGACGGCCAAACAACGCGCGATACTATCGAATTTTTAATTGCAGATAACCAAGGATACTGGTTTGGAAAAGGAGTAGGGAAAATCAAGGAGAACCATATTCTGCTCAGCCGCCATATCCGGTTTGACCAACCCGGAGCTTACACCTTTTCCTTTCAGCAGGCAATGCGGGAAAAAGATATGATTTTGGAACATATTCAGGATATTGGCCTCTCGGTAGTCAGGAACAATGAGTAAAAAAATAAAAAGCATTATAAGATATTCAGGGTTTTATCGTTATTTTTTCAGTAAACAATTACACTAAAATACACTATACTAAGGCCTGATGGACGACAACAAAAAAGCATTTCGTAAATACACACGTATATTGTGGATTATTTACGGTGCCGCAATGGCATTTGTTATTCTTCTTTTTACTGCTATATCACTGGGATGGTTAGGGTTTATGCCTGGATTTGAAGAATTGGAAAACCCGGATACCAGCCTGGCTTCAGAGATCTATTCTGCTGATGAGGTACTACTGGGAAAATACTACATTGAAAACCGTTCCAATACAACGTATGATGAATTATCCCCCAATATTGTAGATGCACTGATTGCAACGGAAGACATACGTTTCGTCAATCATTCGGCTATTGATGTAAAAGCACTACTCCGGGTAATGGCAGGGGTTATTACAGGAAACAACAAGGGCGGTGGCTCGACCCTCACGCAACAGCTGGCAAAAAACCTCTTCCCACGAAAAGCCAATTACAACAAACTGGATATCATTATCATAAAATTCAAAGAGTGGGTAACGGCCGTCAAACTGGAGAGAAACTACACCAAGCAGGAAATTTTAGCGATGTACCTGAACACGGTAGCCTTTGGAAACAACGCTTACGGTATTAAATCGGCCTGCCGGATTTTTTTCAACAAAACTCCTGAAGAGGTAACCGTGGAGGAAGCCGCAGTGCTCGTGGGTATTTTACGAGCCCCCAGTTACTACAGTCCTGTACGCCATCCCGACCGGGCCACCAAACGCCGGAATGTTGTTTTAGGGCAGATGAAACAGTACAGCTTCCTCTCCCCGACTGAATTTGATTCCATTGCCTCCCTGCCTCTGGATATGTCGGGGTTTAAACGTCAGGACCATACCACCGGACTGGCAAAACACTTCCGTGAATACATCCGGCTGGTAATGCACGACTGGTGCAAGAATCACACAAAAGCCGACGGGACGAATTACAACCTTTACCGTGACGGGTTACGAATTTTTACAACCATCGACTCACGGATGCAGGTGTATGCTGAAGAAGCCATCAACGAACATCTGGGGCTCGACCTCCAACCTGCGTTCAACCGACACTGGAAAGGGTACACAAATGGCCCATTTGTCTTTAATAAAAACGAGGCCCCCCAACAAATTGAACAGCTGATGCAATCGGCAATGAAACGCTCTGAGCGCTATCGGAATCTGCGGAATGCCGGTATTTCCAATGACAGCATTCAAAAATCATTCGTAACTCCCGTTGAAATGACGGTTTTTAGCTGGAATGGATCCATTGACACCGTTATGAGCCCCATGGATTCGATCCATTATTATAAAAGATTCCTGCGCACAGGGCTTATGTCGATAGAACCCTCCACGGGGCATGTCAAAGCCTATGCCTGTGGCCCGGATTACGCATTTTTTCAATTCGATAATGTGACTCATATGCGGCGACAGGTAGGCTCCACCTTCAAACCCTTTTTGTATACCCTGGCCATGCAGGAGGGAGAATTTTCACCCTGCAGCACAGTTCCCAATGTACAAGTCAGTATTGATCTGGGCAACGGAGAAACCTGGGAGCCCCGCAATGATTCGGAGGACGAACGCGGCAGAGAAGTCAGCCTGAAATGGGCTTTAGCACACTCCAATAACTGGATAAGCGGAAGACTGATTAAGCGATACGGTCCACAGCCCGTTATTCAGATGGCACGACGAATGGGCGTAACCAGCGATATCCCTGAAGTATATTCCATTGCTCTGGGTACGGCCGACCTCAGCCTTTATGAAATGGTGGGGGCACTCAATACCTTCACCAATAAAGGCGTATACATTGAGCCGATTTTCATCACCCGGATTGAAGACCGCAACGGCAATGTCCTCGATCAGTTTATGCCGAAACAGCAGGAAGCCATGAGCGAAGAAACGGCCTTTCTTATGATTGAATTACTAAAAGGCGTAGTTCAAACCGGAACAGGCGTCCGACTGCGATATAAATACGGCTTTGATACGCCTATAGCCGGAAAAACCGGGACGACACAAAATAACTCCGACGGATGGTTTATGGGCCTCACTCCAAAACTCACAACCGGCGTCTGGACAGGCTGCGAAGACCGCGCTGCGCACTTCAGAACCATAACACTGGGACAAGGAGCAAATATGGCTCTCCCTGTTTTTGCCCTCTTTCTGGAAAAATTATACGCGGATACAACCCTCAATTTTTATCGCGGCGACTTCGATAAACCGCTCAAACCCCTGTCGGTAGAAATTGACTGTGACAAATGGAATGAACAGCATTCAAAACAAAACAATCCCTATAATGAAGAGAATGAGTTTTAGCAAACCCTTCGCAATACGAACGCCGCGATGAAAAATTATTGGCAAAAAATAGCACAGCAACCCATTCGTTGGGCCTTTTACTTTGTTTTGATGGCAGTTTTAGTAACCAACCTCCTCATTCATCCCTGGAATCGTGGCGACCGCGTAATTGCAAGTGATGTGAAAGGTTACTATGCCTATCTTCCGGCTACCTTTATCTATCATGATTTAACTTTCGCATTTCTGAATGATACCTCCAATCCCTACCGCGAAATACAAAAAAAAGATATCTGGTATAACCTATCAGATGACGGGACACCCATAATCCAGTACACCTCCGGGATGGCTATACTCTATTCTCCCTTCTTTTTTGTTGCCCATCTGGGAGCAAAAATAACCGGAGTACCAGCACACGGATACAGTATGCCCTATGACATTATGCTTCAGGTTGGAGCAATTCTTTATTTTATTATGGGATTATGGTTTCTTCGGCGGGTTTTATCCCTTTACTTCTCCGAGAAAACCACCGCAATTACCTTGATTGCCGTGACCCTGGGAACCAACCTGCTCTACTATGCTTCCAAAGAGGCAGCCATGTCGCATCTCTTCAGTTTTTCATTTATTGCTCTCTTTATCTGGTTGCTTCTGCGATGGCTCGACCGGCCCTCCTGGCAAAACACGATCCAGTTAGGGCTGACTACGGGAATCATAATTCTCATCCGTCCTTCCAATGTAATGATCATTGCACTGTTTGGGCTTATGAACATTACGCGCTGGAGTGATCTCCGGGAACGGGTACTGTTTCTATTCAAAAAATACCGACAGGTGCTCATTATGATTTTAGCCGCTTTTATAGTCTGGATACCGCAATTTCTATACTGGCATGCAGTAACTGGACAGGTATTCTATAACAGCTACGGGGGTGATGTGGGATTCTTCTGGACCGACCCGGAGATTTTCAACATCCTCTTCAGTTATCGCAAGGGATGGCTTTTGTATACTCCAATGATGATTTTGGCGCTGATAGGGTTAATTCCACTGTACAAAAAAAACAGAGGGCTTTTCTGGTCTTCCCTCTTCATTTCTCTCGCCACAATCTATATCTTTTCAAGCTGGTGTTTCTGGTGGTTTGGAGGTAGCTTCGGCAGCCGTCCGTTCATCGATTACTACGCTGTTTTTGCCATCCCAATGGCTGCCTGTATTGAATACAACATGAAGCTTCGAAAAAAAATCTGGCACCGGGCAATTCTTGTTTTGGTGAGCATATTATTGCTTTTCAATATCTTCCAGATCATTCAGTATCGACGAGGCCTTATTCATTATGTCAGTATGACAAAAGAAGCATACTGGGGTGTATTTTTAAAATTAAAACATCCTCCAAACTATGAATCCATGCTTAAATATCCTGATTATGAGGGAGTTATTTCAAGAGTAAAGGAAAAAAAGGAAAAAAAGAACCGGTAGTGATCTGAAGAGGAGCTACTCGACTGTCACTGATTTTGCCAGGTTACGGGGCTGGTCGACATTAGTACCCCGCATGACTGCGATATGATAGGCCAATAGTTGCAAGGGGATTGTAGCCAGTATGGGCCCAAAAATTTCATCCGTATCCGGTATTTCAATGGTATAATCGGCGATTGCCCGCACATCCACATCGCCTTCAGTTACGATGGCGATAATACGTCCATTACGGGCTTTTATCTCCTGCATATTGCTTAATACTTTTTCATAAGTCCCCCGTTTCGTAGCAATTACCACTACAGGCATTTCATGATCGATCAATGCGATAGGGCCGTGTTTCATTTCAGCCGCCGGATAACCTTCGGCGTGAATATAGGAAATCTCTTTAAGTTTTAACGCGCCTTCCATCGCCACAGGATAATTATATCCCCGCCCCAGATAGAGGAAATTCCGTGTATAGGTATACACCTTGGCCAGTTCTCTGACTGCGTCGTTCACCTGAAGTGCTTTTTCCACCTTTGCGGGAAGGGTATCCATTTCGTGAAGGAGATGATGGAACCGGGAGGCAGGCAGGGTTCCTTTAAGCTGTGCCAGACGCAAGGCCAGCAGCGTTAAAAGGGTAACCTGTGCTGTAAATGCTTTGGTCGAGGCAACACCAATCTCTGGCCCGGCATGGGTATACGATCCGGCATGAGTAGCCCGGGCAATACTGGAACCCACCACGTTACATATCCCGATTATGGTTGCTCCTTTCAATTTGGCCATTTCAATGGCAGCCAGTGTATCGGCAGTTTCACCCGACTGAGAAATGGCGATAACGACATCCCGTTCAGAAAGAACAGGATTACGATAACGAAATTCCGACGCATACTCCACCTCCACCGGAATTCGTGACAATTCTTCGATAAGATATTCGCCCACAAGAGCGGCGTGCCATGAGGTACCACACCCCACAATAATAATCCGGCCGGCATTCATCAGCTTTTGTTCATAATCGAGAATACCACCCAGCACTACGATCCCTTCACGGGCACGGAGGCGACCCCGCATACTATCGAGGATCGACCGCGGTTGTTCAAAAATTTCCTTCAGCATAAAATGCTCATATCCTCCCTTTTCCAAAGCCGTAAGACTGAGTTGCAACTTTTGAACATAGGGTGATTTTATCCTGTTATCGATACTTCGGATCTGCAAATTTCCGTCTTTGCGAATCAATGCCACCTCTTCATCATTCAGGTAAACCACTTCCGATGTAAATTCGATCAAGGGTGTTGCGTCGGAGGCGACAAACATCTCTCCTTTTCCCAGACCAACAACCAGCGGGCTACTTTTTCGAGCGGCAATAAGCTCATCCGGATTATCGCTGGATAGTACGACAATAGCATAAGCGCCCACCACCTGGCTGAGGGCAATCTGCACCGACTCAAATAGTGTCAGCCCTTCATCTTTAAAAATATCCTCAATCAGATAAACTAACACTTCCGTATCGGTCTGGCTTCTGAAAATGTGTCCCCTTTGCTCAAGTTCTGCTTTCAGGGTATGATAATTTTCAATAATGCCATTATGAATTAACGCCAGATTCTGTGATTCAGAAAAATGGGGATGGGCATTTATGGTGTTCGGTTCACCGTGTGTAGCCCAGCGGGTATGGGCAATTCCGGTTGTTCCGCCGGTATCTTTTCCCTGAACGTAATGTTCAAGATCGGCGACTTTTCCCTGTGTTTTATAGAGGTTTATTGCGTCTTTTGTCAGCAGGGCTACTCCTGCGCTGTCGTACCCCCGGTATTCCAGGCGACGTAATCCGTTAATCAGTATAGGATAAGCATCCCGGTAACCCACGTAAGCCACAATTCCACACATAATACTTATTTTTAGTTATTGGATTTTTGTATAGATGATTTGGGCTCTGAAACGGTGATCATGCGTATCGCCAACCAAAGTGGGCGCCGTTCCATAGAGCACGGCCCGTTCCGGTACGGCAGAGCCGCCCGAGACAATCAGCTCTAAACCACGATTGGTGATATCACCACCCAGCACATGCTGAACATAACGGGTTATACGAAAGGTATAGGTACCTGATTCGGCGTTATAATTTCCACCATAGAAAGAACTACCCTCCGAATAATCGGGAATCACTGATTGTGATCCGTCGTCGTTCACCATCATCAGTTCAAAATTCGCGGGCAGTGAATAGGAGGTATCCTGATTATACACCTCCATAATAAGTTTTGCCTCATTCACAGACGTTTCAAAATCTCCGTTTAAAGCGAGCAGATCAGGGATACGGATTACTGTTTTCACGCCGCCCATGGGCTGCACGAAAAGTTGTTCACGGCCACCTAAAGTATCCCCGTCAAGTTGTGCGGTAAGTTCGGGGGAGGCCAAAGTGTAATCGTGCTCAAACTGGCTGTAACGGGGTGTATAGGTGCTGCTTCGTATTGAAAATGTAGAGGTATCGGTAGTATTATGGTAATATAACACGGTAATTGAACGCGTATTCAGGAGATCGACATCAAAAATTGAACCTTCGCCGGGGGAGGTAATGGGTTCAAAGGCAAAATACAATCCGGCCATAAAGTCGGAAAATACCACATTATCGACGAAATTGGCGGTATCGGCCTGCAAAATTCGATTGGCAAAATCCAGGTTCAACGGAATGGCGAGGCGAGGGGTGCCGGGCGTTGAGTCCGGATCCATCACACTGTCGTTGGGAGCCGGGGTAAACACAAAATCTCCGACCGGCTCGGGTTTAAAGGCGCACCGTCGGGTAGAGTAATAGGTACTATCGAATTCAATATCTTCATCCAGTTCATACACAGTAACATGCAAAGGTGTGGCGAGATTTCCGTATACGCCTCCGGTATAATGAAAATAGACCACCATACTGTCGGCCACCGGATTTGTTCCAAAGTTTGGATTGTTGGACGTCATCCACAATTCTGCCACCAGATTTGAGATAGAAGGGCCAAACACCGGATCAGCATAGGTTCCTAACATATTAAGGGTAGTTTCATCCGTTCGCAGGGAATCGACCCGTACAGCATGGGCGAAGACAGCTAACGTATCGGTAAAGCCGGTGGAAAGGAGCTCATCATCCATCAGGCCCAGGCCAATCTGGCCGGGATCTTTTTTACAGGACGACAGAAATCCGGAGACAAGAATAATTGACACTGCCAGTAAAAACAGGCGTAAAAACTTCGTTTGGGTCATTGTTGCGAATTAACGATTTACGATGCAAAGATAAAATTCCACATTAATTTTTCTCAGAAAACTGATCATAAAATGCAGAAATCGCATCTACAAACACTTCTTCGTTTTGGTGTTCCAGAATTGGTTTACCGGTAGCGGATAAAAATTCCTTTACTTCAGCATTGATTTTTTCAGCGCCAATTACCAACCCGTCGGAGAAATGAGCAGAAGCTTTCATGATATTAACGAAGCCGGGTTCTTTATAGTATATTAAATCAGATGGAGCGATAGTATCCAGAGCCAGTTTATGATAAAGTTCTGGGCTCAGGGTTTCCGGGAAATCGTCATCATAGTAGGAGGTGATAATTTTCGTATCGCGATACAACGGATTCTGGCCATAAGCTGTACGAAGATAGAGGGGTACGAGTGCAGCGATCCAGCCGTGGCAATGAACAACATCGGGCGGCCATCCGAGCTTTTTCACGGTTTCCAGTACGCCGCGGGCAAAAAAGATCATCCGCTCGTCGTTATCGGCATAAAAACTTTTATCCTTAGCCCGTATGGTCGACTTACGGGAGAAGTATTCTTCATTATCAATAAAATAAACCTGCATTCTGGCGGATTGAATGGAAGCGACCTTAATAATCAACGGGTGGTCATTATCATTGATAATCAAATTCATACCCGATAAACGAATAACCTCGTGCAACTGATTCCTGCGCTCATTAATATTCCCAAAACGAGGCATAAAAGTACGTATCTCTTTACCTCTCTCCTGTATACCCTGTGGTAGATATCGACCAATTTTCCCCAGAGGGGTTTCCGTTAAATAAGGTACAATTTCCTGAGAGATAAAAAGCACTTTCTTCTTACTCATAATTGAAAGACTTTGTAAATAATTGAAAACGAACTGCAAAGATAATAAAAATTTTAAGATTATTTTGCAAATCTGCTATATTGATTTTGTGCCATATACCCAATAAAAATCGACTTGATCGCTTGTATTATCATTATAACCCATTATTAACCAATTCCATATACATAGAAAAAGTATTCAGCATGAGAAAAAAAATTCGTTCAACGGAACCCGTTTGCCCTTCAACTTGTCATAGCATACAGTAACGGATTCTTTTCCGTTTTTAAATAAGGAAAAAAAGAAAGGAAAAAGAGGAATCTGAAACTAAAAACCATAAATTTGCGCGATTAAAAAATGGATAAACCGCATTACCATGTATAAAATTGAAAAACATCCCATACTGGAAGTCAGAGAAGGTGAAAAAGTGACCTTTACATATAACGGACAGGAAGTTACCGGACAAAAAGGATTTACCATTGCTGCGGCGCTGCATCAGGCTGGTTTTCCCGTGCACAGCCATAGCTTGGCGAACAGAAACAGAAGTCTGGAATGCGGAATCGGGAAGTGTGGAGCTTGTGAGATGCTGGTCGACGGCCAGATCAAAAGGATTTGTATTACGAAGGTCGATGGGATAAAAGAGGTAAAAGAAGTGCCGCATGATTATACCCCGGAGCGAATTTTTACAGAGAAAAAAGAGCCTGTAAAAGTATTTAAGACCACAGTGGCAATCATTGGAGCAGGGCCTGCCGGACTGGCGGCACGCGAAGAGTTGAACAAGCATCACATTGAAAATATTGTGGTGGATAACAACAGCGAAATCGGCGGGCAGTTTAATATGCAGACGCACCAATTTTTCTTTTTTGAGAAAGAGAAAAAATTCGGTGGAATGCGGGGTTTTGAAATTGCAAAAACACTGGCTGGTGCTAATAATGACGGTATTTTTCTGGATTCTACGGTTTGGGATATTCTGGAAGGGAAACGACTGGCAATAAAAAACATCGCCACAGAAGAAATCTACTACATAGAAGCAGAGCATTTAATAATTGCCACAGGTGCAGTACCTTTCATGCCCACATTTGAAAACGACGATCTTCCCGGAGTATATACGGCAGCGGTTGTGCAGAAGATGATGAATACAGAGTTCACCCTTTTGGGAAAAAACATCCTCACGGTTGGCGCCGGAAACATTGGTTACCTCACCAGCTATCAACTGATGCAAGCCGGGGCGAAGGTAAAAGCGATCATTGAGGCGCAACCCCATGAAGGGGGATTTCCGGTGCAGGCCAACCGGGTGCGCCGGCTCGGAATACCGGTACTCACCGGGCAAATTCTGCTCAAGGCAATTCCCAACGCGGCAAACGACGGGATTACCGGTGCCGTGATTGCACAAGCGAAAAACTTTAAAGCCATTCCCGGAACGGAAAAAATTATCTCCGGCATCGATGTGATTAACATTTGTACCGGCCTTGTTCCCGACGACCAGCTGCTCATCAAGGGTAATGAAATTTTTGGCCGGCATTGCTACGGTGCCGGCGACGCCATCCGCATCGGCGAAGGAACCAGTGCGGTCCTCCGCGGCCGTCAGGCTGCTTTCGACGTGCTTCAGGAAATGAACGAACGGTTCGACTATGATGCTTATCTGGCCCTCTCAAAAGAATATATCGATTCGCAACAACACCCGGTAAAAATAATCGAAGAACCTTTACGTCCCGATAAAAATCGTATGGAGGCAAAGCCCTTTGTTCTGATCGACTGCCTGTATGGTTTTGCCTGCAACCCTTGTGAATTTGCCTGCCCCCATGGCGCCATCACTAAAACTTCAACCAGCACCGTCCCAAAAATTGACTTCGAAAAATGTATCGGCTGTATGGAATGCGTGTACCAGTGTCCCGGCCTTGCAATTTTTGGTTACAACATTAAAAAAGACTGGCTTTTCCTGCCCATTGAATATGAAGCAGAGGAAGGCAGTGCCGTTTTTCTGGTAGATAATCAAGGTAAAATTCTGGGGGAAGGAACCATCGAAAAAATTCTGAAAAAGAAGAATAAAACCAATATTGCCCGGGTAAAAGCTGCCGATGTTCACGGTGAAAACCTCATGGCCGTCAGAGGGTTTATTGTAAAAGAAAATTACCCCGAAAAAATCGAATTTCTCCCCAACGATGATACTATCACAACCAAAACATATATTTGCCATTGCGATGATGTTACGATGGGTGAAATTCTTGATGTGGTAGGCGATAGAAAATTTATTTCTGTGGATGAAATTAAACACACAACCCGACTTGGAATGGGGGCGTGTAGAGGAAAACGTTGTATTCCCCGGTTAAAACAAACCATCCGAAGATATGGTATTTCCGTTGTTGGCGAAGCCACACCCCGTGGGCCGCTCTCCAATCAGGTGGATCTGGGAGAGGTATACCCCACGAACCAGCCCGTAGAATACATGGTAAATGTGAACCAGAATAAAGTCAGGAAAGTCAACACAGAAATACTTATTGCCGGTGGAGGAATTGGGGGTAGTGCTTTATTCCGTTATTTTGCAGAAAAAGGGTTAAATCCCGTTCTTGCCAATTATGGCCGTGGCGCCTCATGGCGTAATATTGCCGGCGGACGAACGGCATTTTCATTGCCGGAGATTGCCGATATCGCTAAAAATAACCATGAAATATTTAAAAGCCTTCAACAGGTAAAAAATATCGACTACCGGCTGATTAATTATGTTACGTTTGCCCACGATCAGGCCACTTTCCAGGCACTGGAAGAATCGAAAAGCTGGTCGGATGCCTATATGGTAGATGTCAAAGATTTTAAAAAAGAAATCAGCCCCTATATCAATCCAAACCTCGATAAATACAGTGCAGCACTGATCACGCGCGACTGCTGGCAAGCCACACCAGGACGGGTCATCGATCTCATCCGCAGCATGGGTATTGACAACGGCGGTATTCTGCTGGAAGATTGTAAACTGATTGATGTGCATCAAGAACAAGGAAAATACATTGCCCTTCTCCGCGATCATGACAACACTTATGTGGAATATACTGCGACACATTTTGTAAATGCTTTAGGGCCTGAAGCCGGAGAATTTGCCCGGAAACTGGGCGTTCTTACAGGGCTTTATCCGGTTAAGCATCAGGCGTTTATCACGCGAAGATTACCATGGTTAGGAACGAACAACACGCCTTTGCCTATGTTAATCGACCGCCGTAACTATAAAGGATTTTCAGCGGTTTACGGACAACAACTGGCAGAAACAGGGCAGGTTATCGGATGCGCCAGTCCTGCTGTCGATCCCATTGAATCACGTTCTAACTTAAAAATCAATTCCCGCGAATTTCTTGAAATTGCCTCGGAAACTTTTGTCGATTGGTTGCCCATGCTTTCCGCTGTGGGATTCCAGGCCATCTGGGCCGGGTATTATGTGGAGCCACGAATGTTTATCGATACAGAAAAAGGACTTTTTACAGGTTTGCGGGGGCATGGTTTTATGCTGAGCCAGTATCTGGCAAAACTATATGTGGATCAATACACCGGAACGCCCACTCCCGCCTATTTCAACCGGCTCAAAGTAGAAGGCGACGGATTGCTGGAGAGTGCCTTCAAATAGAAAGAGAATTAATTCGGCTAAATATTTGTTTTTCATAATCGTAGATTTTACCTTTGCACCCCCTTTTTAATAAGAAAGTGTGTGAAGTGAATGTTCTGAATAATTTTGAAATCCCTTTTAAAGGGTTATCGTTTGGTGCGCATGAATATGAATTCACCATTAACGATTCGTTCTTTGAAGCAATTACGTATTCTGAAATAACCCAGGGGCAATTAATTTGCACCATCCTTCTAGAGAATAATCCGGGGATGATGCAACTGGAATTTACAATTCGTGGTACGGTTAAACTCATTTGCGACCGATGCGTGGAAGAGTTTGACTACCCCATCGAATGCCACGAAATTTTGATTGTGAAAACAGGCCCGGAAACCAAAGAAGAAAGCGATGAAGTAATCATTATCGCCTACAACGAAACAAAACTCTTACTTTGGCAATACATTTATGAATTCATCAGTTTACAGGTTCCGTACCGGAAAGTTCATCCCGACGATGAAAACGGACACAGCACCTGCAATCTGGAGCAAATTGAACGCATCGTGAAACTGAGTTCAACCAGCGATACTGACCCCCGCTGGGATGCACTAAGGAATATACAACTGGATAACGATTAAGAGTATTAACCTATTTAAATAAGCTTACAATGGCACATCCTAAACGGAAAATCTCAAAAACGCGCAGAGATAAAAGACGGACACATTACAAAACAGAGGCACCTCAACTTGCTACCTGCACAACAACCGGCGAAGTACACCAATACCACAGAGCGTACTGGGTGGATGGGAATATGTACTACAAAGGCCAAATTGTAATCGAAGCCACTGGGGAATAATTTTTAGCTTTCCTTAATGTATAACCAACGCATCTATAATGCGGCGGAAAAATTATAATGACCGGAATATCAATATATTGTGATACTCCGGTTTTATGTTTTTAAGGATTTCAGTTTCTGAAAGCCAATTTTTCTTATCTATTATTACTATAAAATTAATCATTAATTGTATTTTCGCAGGCAAACTTTTAGCGTATGACGACTATTAAAGCAGCAATTACCGGTGTGGGTGCCTTTGTTCCTGAATACAGGCTCACCAATGCAGAACTCTCGAAAATGGTAGATACTACCGACGAGTGGATTATGACACGGATTGGGATAAAAGAACGCAGGATTATCAAAGAAGCGGGAGAAGGTTCCTCGTTCGCGGGAGAGAAAGCGGTACGGCAACTGCTGGAGAAAACACATACCGACCCCTCCGAAGTAGATGTACTAATTTGTGCAACAGTAACACCCGATATGCAGTTTCCAGCTACAGCCAATATTATCAGCGATAAGGTGGGCATCCGAAATGCTTTTAGTTTTGACCTGAATGCCGGATGTTCAGGCTTTCTTTACGCCCTGACCACAGCCAGTAAATACGTGGAATCAGGTGCATATAAAAAAGTAGTCGTAGTAGGTGCGGAGAAAATGTCGTCAATTGTTGACTATACCGATCGTTCTACCTGTTGTATCTTCGGAGATGGCGCCGGAGCCGTAATGCTCGAACCTTCGACCGACGAATTTGTTATAACCGATTCCCTTCTGCAGTCCGACGGGGTGGGCCGGGTTCACCTCCATCAAGTCGCTGGTGGAAGCGCAAAACCATCCTCACATGAAACCGTGGATGCACGGGAACACTTTATTTACCAGGAAGGACAACCGGTGTTTAAATGGGCGGTTTCTAAAATGGCTGATGTATCACTGGAAGTGATGAGAAGAAATAATATCACACCGGAGTCGCTAACCTGGTTGGTGCCGCATCAGGCGAACCTGCGTATCATTGAAGCAGTAGCACGAAGAATGGGCATAAAGAAAGAACAGGTTATGATTAACATTCAGCGCTATGGGAATACGACTGCAGCCACATTACCTCTCTGCCTTTGGGAATGGGAATCGCAACTAAAAAAAGGAGACAACCTGATACTCACTACCTTTGGGGCTGGTTTTACCTGGGGGGCCATTTATGTTAAATGGGCCTACGATACCGAGGCCTAACCTTGTAATAAAAAAATTTCAGGAAAACTCTTCGAAACCTCTGATTACTCAAACCACCGACGCCCACGGGCAAAAAAGGTGTAATGAAGCGTAAAACTTAATACCTCATTCAATTGTCCACGGTTAAGAAAAGTCTGGGCATTCCCAGCATGTGGCCTTACTGGAGTAAGAAAAACAGTATTTGAATACCTGACATTCAACTCCCAGTTAAGCAGAAACCGAAGACTCAGCCCAAAATCCAGCCCAAAATCAAAAAAATTGAATTTTCCACCATATACCTCATCATTAATATACCCATTCGACATTTCATAGCTGTCGAGCAAAAGCCCAACACTCGGTCCCGCTTCAAAAGAGAGGTAATTTGTCCAGTCGTATTTATATAAAAGGGGAATATTGATATAATTCAATACCAGCTTATAGTCATAAACTAAGCCAGGAATTGTATCACTGGCATCAGGCACCTTACGGCTACCTTTTTGTACATAATCAATTTCCATCTGAAAGGAGGAACGTTCCGCTATATAAATATTAGCAAACACACCGGCATAAGCGCCCAGTTTATTCGGGCCGGAGAGGTAATCCCCTGAAACCTCTGAAGCCGATATGCCGCCAACAAATCCTCCATTAAACTGCTGACTAAAAACAGAATACGTATAAAACACAATAAAAAAAATAAATAATGGCAGTATTTTTTTCATGAGCGTATTTTTTATCCTTTTAAACTATTCTTCACCACGTATGATAAAATTTTTGTGTCTTCGAAAGAAAAACAAAAAAAAACACGAACTTTAGAATCATTCCTAAAAATCACTGTAAATGTAAGAAAATATCAAAAAGAAGGATTTAAACATTAATTAACATCGCGGTGTTTAAATCTTAATACTTTTGCAACAGTTGTAATATATTCAAAAAGAATGGGAAACGAGGATTATCGAATTCTTCTGGTAGATGACGAACCCGATGTGCTGGAATTTCTGTCGTACAATCTTAAAAAAGAAGGGTATCTGGTTGAAACCGGAATGAACGGAAAAGAAGCCATCGCACGGGCTGAAACACTTAAACCACATTTAATAATTCTGGATGTTATGATGCCTGAGACCGATGGCATCGAAGCCTGCACAGAAATCAGGAAACTTCCCGGGATGGCGTCGACAATTATTATTTTTCTTACCGCCCGTAGTGAAGACTATAGCCAGATTGCCGGTTTTGATGCCGGTGCCGACGACTATGTGACCAAACCCATAAAGCCAAAAGTGTTGGTTTCCAAGGTAAAATCTCTTCTACGGCGCTATCGGGAAGAAGAGGAAGAAGCCGGAACCAGAAAAGAAGTCAGTGGGATTGTAATCGATAAAGAAAGGTATATTGTTGAAAAAGAAGGACAAGCGATAACCTTACCGAAAAAAGAATTTGAACTTCTGTCGTTACTGGCCTCAAAACCCGATAAAGTTTTTACCCGTGAAGAGATATTTGACAAAGTATGGGGAAATGATGTAATTGTAGGCGACCGCACCATCGATGTTCACATCCGAAAAATCAGAGAAAAACTCAATATCACCCAAATAAAAACCGTGAAAGGTGTGGGATACAAATTCGAATCCTGATCTGTGCCCCCGTTTTTTATTATTGAAAAACAGATTTTATGCAATTCAATTCTCCCCGCAGTCTCGCACGTTTCAATGCCCTCATTATTACCCTGTTCGTGATATTGCTGACTGTAATTTATTCGCTTCTTTTCAGCGAGCTTACAGTATTTGGTGTGGTTATCATTGCTATCCCCGTGTATGTTGCGAGCTATTTTCTGATCAGCAGCACCCTTGAAAATTTCTTCTATAAAAAGATAAAACTCATCTATAAAACCATCCATAATCTGAAACGGCCCAAAGGGCAAAAAACTTCTACCATTGATGTTAACGAGCGGGATGTACTTGAAAAGGTAAATACAGAGGTAAGGGAATGGGCTGAAAGCCAGCGCCAGATCATTAGCGATCTGGAACAAACGGCCAGCTACCGAAGAGAGTTTTTGGGGAACGTGTCACACGAATTGAAAACGCCTATTTTCAATATTCAAGGATATGTGCTGACGCTACTGGACGGAGGGCTGGAAGACCCGGCAATAAACCGGAAATACCTGCTAAAAACAGAGCAAAGCATCAACCGGATGATCGCTATTGTGAACGACCTTGAAGCCATTACCAAACTTGAAAGTGGCGAACTCCTGCCCAAAAAAAGTGTTTTTGACATTCTGCAATTAACAACGGAAGTAATTGAATTTTTGGAAGTAAAAGCAAAAAAAATCGGCAATAAAATAACGATTGCCGGAAGTCATGAACGAAGTATTCCGGTATTTGCCGACCGTGAAAAGATTCGTACAGTACTGACCAACCTCATCGATAACAGTATCAAATACAGCAAAGGCATGAATGGACGAACGGTCATCAGTTTTTTTGATCTGGATGAAAACATTTTAACGGAGATCAGCGATGACGGAATTGGTATTCCAGAGGAATCCATTCCGCGGTTATTTGAGCGATTTTATCGAACTGATAAAGCACGATCGCGCGAACAGGGCGGTACCGGACTGGGGTTGGCCATTGTTAAGCACAT
>Ga0116152_10000585_pt1 | contig 29637 bp, 25 predicted proteins | sample AD_UKC119_MetaG_FD_89894 | JGI IMG/M metagenome (GOLD analysis project Ga0116152, IMG submission 89894) | Active sludge microbial communities of municipal wastewater-treating anaerobic digesters from Hong Kong - AD_UKC119_MetaG | ecosystem: Engineered > Bioreactor > Anaerobic > Digestate... | reverse complement strand
TATGCCGATCATAGCTTATTTATTGGTGTTTCAGAATGTATGTATTACTAATTTGATACATACAAGATACATACAATTTGGCAAAAAAGAAAGAATAAGGGAAAATAAAAGCAAATAAAAATTTTATAAATGCTTATAATATAGGCACATAACAAACAAAGGCAATCAAAGGAAAGTGCAAGTTGTGATTCATAATCATGAGGTCGGCGGTTCAAGCCCGCCTCTCGCTACTGAAAATCAAGAGGTTACAAAGATACAATTTGTGACCTCTTTTTATTTGCACTCAATTCGCACTCATTTTTTGTCAGAAACCGGTGTTGTCGCACCGACTACGCTTTCACGAAAGATACGAAAAATAAGCCCAAAAATCCTATTTTATTGTAATGTTAAATACAAATCGTCCAAGGCGGCTAAAATAGATTTTATCGGAACAATATCTTTATCTTACCTGCAAACTAAATTAACCCGATGGAAGTCATTTGCCTTGAAAGCGAAGCTTTCTACAGCCTTGTCGAACAGGTTGTTGAACGCATAAAAGAAAAAAACAATATTACCCAGGATAAATGGATTGATGGAGAAACAGCCATGAAACTGCTTGGCATCAAATCCAAAACTACCCTTCAAAATTTACGGGATAACGGAAAAATCCGGTTTACCCAACCCAAGCGCAAAATTATTTTGTATGACCGGGATTCCATTATGGACTATCTGGATAAAAACGCACAATTCACATTCTAATGGAAAAAACCCTAGAACATATCACGGCAGGCTTTTTCAAGTTGCTCTTGCGTAATCTCTGCGCCCGTATCTCTGCGTTGGAACATACAGCGAAGCACGAAAATACCGCTTTCCAAGGCGTTACTATTGTATGGAAACGAGCCACGAACCTTAATCAGAAGCTCATTGACCGCATCCTCGTATTCGGGGAGCGATTTCGGGTCTCTAAGCAGTGCATTGGTTCGTTCGTCTTTATAGTCAAAAGCCATTGTTACACACCATTGTATTATTGTTTAAGCACAGACCTTAATTATACCCGTCTAACCTATCCTTTTCAATATGAAGAAATATAAAAATCCCATACTCCTGCAACAGCATTTGGACTTAGCAAAATCAGGCGAAGCCAAAGAACAGCTCATCCGTTTGGAAGCCGAATATCAAAAGGAACGTAAAGAACAGGAAGAAACCTTTTTTACCCAGGATAATAATTTCTATCAAGGGCTGAAAGACGGCCTTCACGCCCAGTTTCAGGAACAGACCTATCTCGATTATAAAGATGACCGGCGACTGAGACTTCAGGACAAATATCTGGCTCAGGCCGATGAAACCTTGGAGCATTACCACCCGGAGCTATTTGAGCAAATCCATGAGCAGGAGCAACGTGACCATAAACAGGAAGTCGAGATGGCAAAAAACCTGAATGATGGTTATTACATGGAACGACATGAACCGAAACTGGCTCTTGTTCTTCGCCAAAATATTGGCGACATCACCCGCCGAACAGAACATGTTCAGAATTTTGTCAAAGGCCAGGAACTGAGCCTTGAGGAACGCGAAACAACCAAACAGGAAGCATTTAAGGAAAACACGATGGAAGTATCCAAACAAACCGAACAGGATTTAACCATTGAGACGGATAATGAACCCGACCTTGATTTGGGCGACAATGGCGGCACCGTTGGCGACATTCATCCCGACAAAGGGTTTTCCCCGGATATTGATGACTAACAAACACCTTGAATATGGGCAGTTACAATCTTGACGGAATAATCACCAATTTTAAGGGCACACGCTCCACCTACGGATGGACTTTGGGGCAAGCTGTCGAAGGCTTACAAATATTCGGCGGTATCGGTTCGGGTAAAACATCCGGTTCAGGCAGAACCGTTGCTATAGAGTATCTACACTGTCGGTTCGGCGGCCTTGTTTTGACGGTTAAAACCGATGAACGAAAGCTCTGGGAACAATACTGCAAAGAAACAAACCGGTTGAATGACCTGATAATCGTATCTCCGGATTCAAATCACCGTTTCAATTTCATCAATTATGAGATGAACCGGAAAGGCCGGGGCAAAGGATTGACGGATAATGTTGTTCATGTTCTGCAAACCGTCATTAATGTTGACAAACAGAATGAAGACTCTTCCGGCAATAATGATGCGTTCTGGCAAAATGCATTAAGCATGCTTATGTATGCAGTCATTGACTTATGCCAGTTAGCCTACGGAAAAGTTACCCTGGACGCAATTATCGAAATCGCCCAGACCATTCCTCAAAACATTGAAACCCTCAAAAAGCCATCTCTTTATCAAACAGCCTTTGGCCGGGCAATACTGGCAATACGGCAAAAACGGGATGAGGGCAATTTATCGGAAAAGGAGTTCAGGCTCTATAAAAACACCGAAAACTACATTGTGAACAACTATATTGGCCTCGCTGAACGCACCCGTTCAACCATTGACCAGTATTTTATTGGCACACTCTCCCGGCTCCACCGTGACCCTGTATATTCGCTTTTCTGTTCGGATGATAACGATACGTTTTCTCCTGAAGATAGTCTTGACGGTAAAATTATCTTACTGGACATTCCAGTTAAAGAATTCGATAAGGTCGGGCGAAATGTCCAGGTGTTGTTCAAATATATCTGGCAACGCAGTATGGAACGCCGGAAAAAAGACGGTCTATTCCGTCCGGTCTTTCTCTGGGCGGATGAAGCCCAGAACTTCATCCATGAACATGATATTACCTATCAAGCAACTGCCCGGAGCCAAAGGATATGCACCGTTTATCTGACTCAAAACCTTCCGAACTATTATAACCAGATTGGCGGCAAACATTCCGAAAATCTGATTGCCAGTTTTCTGGGCACCATGGGAACAAAAATCTTTCATGCCAATGTTGACAAAAAGACCAATGACTACGCCGCTGACCTTATCGGGAAGGACTTCCGGTCACTTAAGCAAGGTGGTCATTCAAGCGATGGCACCGGTATGACGGTCAACCAGAATGAAAGCAAACAATTACACCATATTGTGCCACCCGAACGGTTTGCTTTTTTACGAACCGGCGGCGAAATCAACGATTATACAATTGATGCCATTATCCACTGCCAAGACCCGCCCTGGGCAATAGAAAATATCAGCTATCATATAACAAGTTTCACTCAAAAAATTATTTAACCATGGAAAAAAAAGCAAACACTCAACATCATTACTATTACACGATTTATCGCTACGAGAACGTGTTACGAGCTATCTGGTATGGCTTTGTCTTTTTACTCGCACACTGGCCAAGTTTGATGATACATGTCTTTACCCGAAAAAACATGGGTGAACGGTATTACACACTGGCCGCCTCCCTAACCTTTATCACTATTTTAGCCCTACCCTTCTTTTTCAAGGATGATTTACGTTTCCTTGGCGATATCGTCCGGTACATCAACTGGTTTGCCCTTGTATTTCTCGGTGTCTTTCTGTTCTTCTCGATTACTCGGAGATTGGAATTCAAGCGACACAGCCATGAATTCGACCCCGATAAATTCAGTAAATTCGAAGGGGAACGTTTTGTTTACAAGTGGTTCAGGACAAAATTTTCAGACAATAAGACTGCGAATTTTCTTTTTAGTAGCCTATTTGTCCGTAAACATTTTGAATCCTTGTTAGCCATTATTCTCGGATTAGTGCTTCTGGTCATTCCGTTCTTCTTCCTTGTTGGATTGCTCCTTTTTGTATCCGGCCTTCTCAATATGGCAAGAACCCAGGTACAATATGCCAAAGGTCGCCATTATGTACTTGACCAGTACGATAACTTGATTGTCAGTGAAGAGTTTGCCGACAGTTTTGTAAACAGTAAGGAGCCGGAAGATTCAAAGTTTCTTGACCTTGCTCATTTGCCAAGAAGTAAAAATAGAAAAGTGAACCAAATGCTTGCCGATATGATAAACGCTCAAAGCGCTCAACCGGGAACAGCTCAACCGGAAACCGAATAACCTGAAAACAACTTTACGCACCTTGTGCCCCTAACGCCTTAGCTTCGCTAAGGGAAGATGTCTGATAAAAAATTGAGTAATGAAATGGGCATTGTAAACGGTATCTTTTTACCGCTATGCATTGCCCATTTTAAATATCCCAAATGGAAGCAACAGACAGCAAGTTATATTTGCAAAAAACAAATAAATCATTCAATATTATACTCATCTAAATAGAATTGAATTTCATCCTCCAACGCTTTCAGCCAGTTCTCACCATCAGTACGATTCACGCCGCAAGGGGTATAGCTTACATAACCGGGATAGTTAATACCAACATCGTTTTTGTCTTTTTCTATACTGATTGGCGGAGCAAAGAACTCTCCTTTTTTTGTTTGAAGCGGATGAACCTTGCATGCTTTAGGTTTATATGTCCATGGATTTCCCGTTTCATTCATTGAAGCCTTTTGTAGAGAACACGCCCCATCTTCAAGTGCAAAAACACACCTTGTCTGATTGAAATGGGTTGGAAAATCCGGGCTCATGTATATATGCGGGCGGACGTTGGTTTTTCGCCCAACAACTGAATTCCATTTTCCATCTACAATAAAGGTTTCCGGAAGATGTTTAAAATAACTAGGATACATAACAACAACGTCCTTAATCATTTCCTCTTCGCCATTTTCAAGATAAACGCCATCATAACAGCATCGTGCTTCACAACTTTTGAAATTACATCTTACAAGTTTAGTTGTTTCATCGAGTTCTATCTGAGGAGAATATGAATTAATCCACCTGGTCAGAAAATCTTTCGATATCAAGTCTGTCACTAAGTTTTGATTTATTATTCTTTTTACCACAGAAATAATAAATTCACGATAGAACTTAATTCCCTCAACTTGGCCCAACTCATGTATGAAATTTTCAATCCTTTCTTCCGAATAAATATCAGCTTCTATCAGAACAGCATCTTTTATTAACCTTGAAATTGGCAATGAAGGATTAAATTCTATGTCTATTAACTCTTTGACATCTTTTATAGAACGAAGATGAACATAGAGTAATGCAAATGACAGCTCAGCCAAGTATCTGTAATTTGAATCCCGAGTTAAAGTGATTAACTCTAGAATTTTTTCTTTTGAAACAAAAATATTTTGTCTAATCTGGTTTAGGCAACTGTAAATTTCGCCATAAAGCCAATCCCAATCATGTCCAATTTCTTTAGCTAATTTAATACCTTCATCATAAAGCTGAGCAGCTCTGTCGAATTCCCCTTTTTCACTCAGAACATTTGCCAGACAAATTTGTGAAATGTCACTAATATGTGGTAAATTGAATTCCTTGTTAATTTCATATGTCTCCATCAAATATTCTTCTGCCTTAGTGATATACCCCAATGCCCAGAGGCCATCGGCATAATTAACCCTTGAAACAAGATACATCTGTTCCGAATGAATTTTTTTGTATCCCTGAATGCATTGATTTGCATGATTTATTACTTGCCTGTTTTTGTCTAAATCATGAAGAACTAAACAGCAGGCAAGCTCAAATGTGAGTTTTGCACTCTCGTTATTGAGAAAGTATTCCTTATAATTTTTGTCCAATTCTTTTAATTTCACATAGGCCAAATCTGAAAGTCCGTTAGACCAAAGTGACTTAACTTCTTCAATATTTGCATTCAGCAATGCTTCTTTATTAGTCGTTTTTTGTTTTGCCATTTGAATATATTTCAAACTTTCGTTGGGTTGTGAATTTCTCCGAAGGAATCTTGCAAAATGAATATCATATAGATAATTATTCTCGATATTAGCTTCTTCCCATTTCCCAAAGACCTCCCTTTCCATTTCTATCTCACCGCTAGCATAGTATGCTTCGGCTAAAATAGAAAATATTAAATTTTTCTTATCCGATGGTGCCGTTAAAACAATTTCATTGCAAATATTTATAGCCGTAAAAAAATCACCAAATCTTAATTTATACTGGGCAAACTCAGCCAACAAATCCAGTTTTATTGTGTTAAGCCTCTTATTTTTTGTCCCCGTTTCTTTTATTAAATCAACAAATGTGGAAATAATTCTAGGCTTATCCAGGATACTAACCTTTTTCCATGCTTCACTTATCACTAATTCAGCAATAACAGCAGCCAGAGAAAGCTTAATTTTCTTTGAATTGGGATATCGTTCGATGTAGCTACGGCACACTTCAAAATAAACCGCTCTGTTAAATTCATAAGTCTTTCGCAATACATCTGCGATACAGTACTTCACAATTCTATACTTTTCACTAGCTATTTCTAGACTAGGTTCTGATAATGCGCCCGACTTAAATTCATTGATAAGCTTATCATGAAATAACTGGTCAAACTGAAATCCTTGCAAGGCACCCCAGCATAAATGTTCATTGATGCTGGGTTCGATATTTTTCAATCTCAATTTTGCCATTTCAATAGATTTAGCGGGCAGCGTGTTAAGCAGGTAATTACTAACTGCTAGCTGGCCGTTATTATTTAACCAACCAGGGGAATAAACGATTTCATCAATTAAGTCATGCAGAAAATCGATATCACCTTTACATCTATCAATCAATATAGACTTAGACCTTTTGTTTAAAAGAGGAAGCCTGTCCATGATAATTAAATCCATTCCCCTTGTATCTAATGGCACTAAAGGAATGAGTAAAAATTTATCTTCTTCAATGCTATTAAACCAATCCTCAAGACTTTTGATGGTTTTGTTTTCCTGCGCGTCTATTGGGAATACGTTTTTAGGCCAAAAACTTATTAATATTAAAAGGTTCCAGCTATTCAAACGCGCATCTTTAATTAGCTCTGTTATAATTTTGATACTATATGAATCAATCCAATGAGAATCTTCAAAATATAAAATAATCTTGAAATCGTGATTTGCTTTAAATATTTCTCTGAATACTGATTTTGTCAGTTTAACCAAGTCCTCAACTTCTATGTTAAAAACTTCATTGTTGGATATTGAATTCTTCCTTGTTTCTTGTCCGATAATTTCCTTAAAAAACTGCAAAAAATCAAATGAATCACTCAGCAAATCTTTTACACTATTTAAAATATCAACAATATTTCCACTTCCCGGAACGGCAAAATTCATTAGTACTGAAATCGCAGATTTAGCTATTTTCTTATTTTTACCCTTTCGGGATAAAACATTAATTATTTGGGGAAGATGAATTGAAAATTGATACCTAATTTTATTAAATACTAAATCAAGATTTTTCACTCTCTCAATTGACCTAGCGGAAAATATAACCCAATCTGTTTTTTTCGCATAACCGTTAAAATTGCATATAAGCTCCAGTTCCTTTTTTCCAATGGTATTTCTTTCCGGTAACCAATATTCATTCTGTTCTGAGATTTTGTTATAAAACTCTTGAACAAGTCGTGTCTTTCCTGTGCCACTAACACCTTTAATGCCAACAACATTCGGCCCTTTTAAACTTAAGAAAATTTCCTGTAGAAGCTCAATCTCTTTCTCTCGGTTATAAAATCCTCTCATTATTAGACACTTTTAATAATTTATTTAGTTACGCCAGTTTTGTAGTCAAAATAACACTGAAAAAAATTTGAAACAGGGTCTGCATTTATGGCTCTGCTTCTATAAAACGATAACCTTATTCAAAGAAAAAAAGAAAAAACCGAAAAAAAAGAAAAAAAGAATGCCATTTTCCACAGACGGTTTGGTAGGGCTTGGTCAAGGTTTTTGTCTCGATTTTTTTATTCGATAAAAAGACCATTAATCACCATCAAAAAAATCGAGCAAAACCCGAAGGGCTCGACCTTGAACCAAGACCGGGCAACCGTCTATCTTTGCATCCTTTTTTATGAATTTTGGTGCGCCGTCGTTATAACACTAACTTGTATGACAATCAGCACAGCATTTGGCACATCCATCAGCAGTTGAGTATATCTGTTTAGCGGCTCGAACCGCACCATGACAAGATGAATAATACCCTAAATACGTTGTACTTCTGGCTAAAGATAACCAATAACAACCATCTTCATGTACTTCATGGTCTCCATTATCCTGAGCATGGTCATTGACATAGTAAATTGGCATAGTATGAAATTTTGGTTTAAAAATTAATTACTGCAAGTTACTGATTATAAGAAAAAATACAAAAGAAAAGCCCCCGTTTCCGAGGGCTCTCCTTTGACTAATATTCATACGAATACATGATTGTCAGTATCCGCTTGGTTTTGCTGTTATCCGCTGGGTCATCACTGCCATATTTAAGGGCTTTATCATAGTAATCGATTTTCCAAAAGATAGTATCGGCATTGTGATTGAATGAACCAAAATCATGCTCTCCATAGGGGTCATTATCTTCGTTGAATCCATTGAATTCCGAAACTTTCTTGAATATCTGGCATTTCTCATTCTGGGATAACGTAGCAATGGAAGCCGTTGTTACGACCTGTCCGAGAAGGGCAAAATAGGCCAGATTTTGGCGGAATTGGTCATTCAGGCGGGCAATCTTTTCCGATTTGGTAAGGTTTTCTGTCATTTTAATTTCCTTATAAAAAAGAAGTTGAAAAAAGGCTGAACACTAAAAAGCATTCAGCCTTTGGCTTGTTACGGTTTCGGAGTATTTGGGTCGAAAGCTTTGTTTTCACGTACTGTCAAAGTAATATCCATACCCAAGAGGCTAATAATCTGATTAAAGCCTTTTTTATCGCCGTGCTCCCAAGCGGAACCGACTTTCGTCCAGTGGGATTGTCCGTTTACATCTTTGACGACATAAACCGAATGGGTTGGTTTATTTGATTTCTCAGTAGTGTTTTGTGCTGTGTCTTTCATCGCTTTTTCCTTTCGTTTCAAATTAAAGACGGCAAAGCGAAAAACCTGTAAGGGCTAAGGGCAAGCTCCCCGAATGCAACAAAAAATGAGTGCGAAGCCATTTTTTTTGCATGAGTCCGAGGAAACCCCGTAAGGGGTTGGGATAAGCGTCAGCCCTGTCCGTCAGGTTAGCTTGACCGTCCCTTTATGAAACGCCGAAAAAGAGAATATGAAAACGCACAAAGGGTAACGAAGGGAAACGATAACCAATTGCTTGCGAAACAGGAAACAAACGGACACAAACAATGACATAGGGATGCAGGGAATTTTTCGATAGGAAGGCAAAAAGCTAATTGACCGGGATTAGGGATATAAGACAGTGCGTAAACAAAAGGCCGACCATTGCTTTGTGTGGCAGGCCGACCTTTTTATTTTCAAGCCATTGAATCAACGATTTTCACGGATTAAAAGACTGACATCCCAATCGTAAAAGGAAAGTGTTTGACTAAAGCCTTTCCCGTCAGCGTGTGGCCTGAGTGTGCCAACACATTCGAAACAGGCTTTGCCGTCCTTGTTTTTCACCAGAAAAACGGTATGGGTTGGCGGTTTCGTTTCATCAACTTGGGTTTCACCAATTTTTTCTTTGCTCATGATATCTCCTTTGATTTGAGTTAATCGAATCCCAATCAAACGACAAAAACGAACCAATAAAAACGCACATAAAGAATACGTTATGTTCGACAGTTTTGTGCGTGGAAATTCAGAAGTATTTGGCTCCAAATTATTATTTTGGATGCAACTTAATGGGGAGCCCTACACTATGATACGGATGATACAGAGCATGAATTCAGGTCATGCAAAATCATATTTTAACGATGCCCTTTCGCGGGGCGACTATTACATGGACGACCAGGAACTGGGCGGCCAATTCCATGGTAAAGTTGCACAACGATTGAATCTTGTTGGGGCAATCGAAAAAAAGGATTTTTATAAGCTTTGCGACAATATCAATCCTGTCACGAATGACAAACTCACCATCCGAAATAAGTCAAACCGTACTGTCGGGTACGACATTAATTTTCACTGCCCAAAATCTGTAAGCATACTGCACGGCCTTGGCACAGACAAACGGGTTCTGGAAGCTTTCCGGGATTCCGTCCATTCGACCATGCTTTTAATCGAAAAAGACATGAAAACCCGTGTCCGTATTAAAAACAAATCCAGTGACCGCACCACCGGCGAAATGATTTGGGGTGAATTCATTCACCAGACGGCACGTCCTGTGGACGGTTCACCGCCAGACCCTCATTTGCATGCCCATTGCTATGCGTTAAACGTTACTTGGGATGATAGTGAAGAAAAGTTCAAAGCCGGACAGTTTCGGGATGTCAAGCGGGATATGCCCTATTATCAATCAATGTTTCATAAAACCCTGGCTTCGAACCTTGAGGCTATCGGCTATGAAACGCGACCGACCGAGAAAGCATTTGAAGTGAATGTTATCCCGGAAAAAGCGATTGAGGTATTTTCCAAACGTACCGATGTTATTGGCCGGTTTATCGAAGAAAACAATATCGACAATCCTACCGAGCTTGACCAGATTGGCGCACGAACCCGCTCCAAAAAAGAAAAAGGTTACGCCATGAGTGAACTGCGCAATCTTTGGATTGAGCAGGTAAAACATATCAAACAGGAATTAGACACGCATGGAGAACCCACCGTTCAACCGGAAATCAATCATTTCCCTATCGTGGATAACAGTATTAATCCCAAGCACTGTGTCGATTATGCATTGGAGCACTGCTTTGAACGCAATTCCGTGGTACAAGACCGAAAAATCCTAAGCAGTGCCATCCGCTTTGGGTTACGCAATAAAAACATTACCATAGACGAAATACAAAAAGCTTTTGATGAAGATAAACGCCTTATCAAAATCCAACGGGAAAATTTTGTCCAATGTACGACCCATGAGGTCTATTCCGAAGAAAAGAAAATGATTGAGCTTGCGCGTAAAGGCAAAGGAAAATTCATTCCACTTGTGCGCAATGCCCATCAGCGCGAATTCGACAATCTCAACAAACAGCAATCCGATGCGGTACGGTACGTATTGGGCAATACCGACCAGATAACCATTATCAAAGGTGGTGCCGGAACGGGCAAAACAACCTTAATGACTGAGGCTGTCAAAGCGATTGAATCGGCAAATCGTCAGGTTTTTACCTTTGCCCCGACTTCACAGTCTCGCAGTGTCCTGCTTGATGAAGGCTTTGACAATGCCCAGACGGTTTCACGGCTTTTGGTGGATACCAGTCTTCAAGAAAAACTGCAAGGTCAGGTTATGTGGGTGGATGAAGCCGGTATGATTTCCACAAAAGACATGCAAGCCCTTTTGACGATTGCCCATGAGCGTCATGCCCGTGTTGTACTTTCAGGTGACACAAAGCAACATTCCAGTGTTGAGCGCGGTGATTCTTTGCGGATTTTACGCCAATCCGGGGGCGTAAAAACCGCCGGTATATCGCAAATTTACCGGCAACGCAGGGAAGACTATAAACATGCGGTATCATTGATTTCGCGGGGGAAAATCATGAGCGGATTTGATGCTTTGGAAAAAATGGGTGTAATTCTTGAAAAAGACCCAATGGTTATCAACGACACGTTGGTCAAAGATTATATGCAATCGGTTGACAACAATCGGACAGCGCAGATTATTACCCCTACCCATGCCCAGGCTGAAACCATTACGACACGTATCCGTCATGGGCTTAAAGAACGTAACATTTTAAAGGGGAAAGAATATCAGGTTATTCGGCTAAAGAACAAAAACCTGACCCTTGCACAAAAACGCGACCCTGACAATTACACCAAGGGTGATGTGGTTCAGTTTTCGCAAAACCTTGATGGCATAAGTCGTGGGGAAAAATGTGAAGTCATCCTTAAATCCAATAAAGCCATAACAATAAGGAAAGCGAACGGCAAAGAACGGGTTTTACCGCTTGACCGGGCTAAGGATTTTGAAGTCTATGAACCAAACGTTATGGATTTAACAGCGGGCGATAGCATTCGGGTTACGCGTAATAGTCAAATCGGCAATACCCGGCTGGATAATGGTACATCTTTAACAGTTCAGGGCTTTACCCGTAACGGCGAAATTAAGGTCAAACGTTCTCCAACCGGAAATGAGATTATTTTACCCAAGGATTTCGGCAACATTAATTACGCCTATGTTCTGACTTCTTATGCCGCCCAGGGAAAAACGGTGGATAATGTCTATATTGTCCAACCGTCAGCCACTTTCCCGGCAACAAACATGAAACAGTTTTATGTTTCTGTTTCGCGCGGTCGGGATAGTGTTTGTATTTATACCGATAGCAAAGAAGAGCTATTGGAACACGTCCAGATAACCGGAGACAGGCTTTCGGCCATTGAACTGCATGATGATGCCATTGAAGCCTCTCATGATATAGCTCAGCAAAAGGAACAGGATAAAAACTTAAATAAGAACATTAATAAGACAATGGATAACACCATAATCCCGGAAAGAGATGAACAGGAACCCGAAATTTAGAACCCCGATGGATGAGTATCTGGATAAATATCTGGAACTTCAGGAAACACAGAAAGAAGAAAACAAAGGAGACACTGCCTTGAGGCCGATTTTGACAAAACAAGCTGAACCGGTTGTTTATAACAGCCTTAATCTTGTCTGGCTTGATGGTCGGCAACAAGCTTTTAATTACGGCTATATGACTTCTGTCGAATTCAAAGCACTCGAAACAGGCAACCGGATTACAGCCACCTTTACAACACACAAAATCATCATAACAGGATTTTCACTAAACGAACTTTACTTGGATTTGACTAATCGCTATGTCAGCACCATTGAACAATCGGATGAGAGCTATGCCCATCTGATTCAAGATGGAACACCAATGGTCACCCAAATTGACGTTCAACCTTATCATTGAAAGATAAAATCAAGGCTGAAGTTTCTTCAGAATTGCACTGTCATCAATGACAATAGTACTATCAGAATTCATGGAAATTGCCGTATTATCCAATCCGCTCAAAATAACATGGTCAAGAACGGCAATATCCAGAAGCTTACCGACTTCTTCCAGTTTTTGCGTCAGCTTCCTATCACAATCAGACGGTGTAAGTGTGCCCGAAGGGTGATTATGGGCAAGAATAACCGCACTGGCGGCTACTTTAAGTGCCATGGCAAACAAAACTTTAGGGTCAACGACTGTTCCGCTTAATCCGCCGGTGGAAAGATTGGAAATACCCAAAACCAAATTACCCCGATTGAGATACATGACTTTAAATTGTTCCTGAATACCTATTTTCATGTCATCCCAATTTTCTCGGAATAACCTTATCGCATCCTCGGGGCAAGCGATTTTTGGCCGCGTAACCATCTCTTTTAGCGGTTTATACACAATATCGATTTCTTGTAGAATGTAATTCTTCTCTCCCATAGCCCTACTCCTTAAAAAGTTGAGATAAGGACTATTGTTTCAGGGATTAAAAGAAAAGGGTACGCACAAAGAATGATTATTTATTTTTTTTAATTCTAATATTAAGAGTTACAGAGGATAATACTCGCAATGCAGAATCTAACGATAAAAACTTACCATCTTCGAAATAATGATGGGTTACATTGGGAAACCAGTTTCTTTTAAGCGGATACTTTGCATTCGGATTGTGAAACAGTTGTAAATCATCAGACCAAAATTCGCCGTACTTTTCAGAAGCTACGTCAATTTTAAAAGGAATACCCACCTCCGCATTTGGGTCAGGATTAAACAACATTCCAGCCCTTACATACTTGAAATCATTTTTACCAAATCCGGCACACACACCCATCCTTGTAAATTTTGATATTGTCCCTGAATTAGAGAATAGAATGGCCGAGATATTTTCCGCACCTTCCAAATCAAAAAAACCGGAAGGAATTGTTTTGTCTTCATAATTGTGTTCTTTTACAGGTGCAGTTTCGATATATAGCGTTCCATCAGGTCTTTTTTCCCAAATCACACGGTTACCATATAAGTAAATAAAAAATGCCGTCTGAGAATATACCATTGAACCAGGCTTTACATCGTTTAAATCTGCTGCTTTGTGAAAGTCTTCAATAGCAAGAATGAATGGTTTGCCTTGCACATGAGGCATATCCCAATAAGCATCCCCTTGCGCATTTCTTTTATTTAGCTTTGAAGTCAGGGCGGAACCTACTTTCATTGGCATATATTCTTCGAGAAATTTTTGGTATTCATCCTCCGTGGTCGGATTGGGATGTTTAGCCAGTACTCCACTTTGAGATGGCGAAATAGTTGTTGCTTCTACTAGAAAATTGGCTAAAAAATTTTTGCATTCAAAGTCAGGTGACTCATGTTGCATAACTTGGTATCCAAGCTCTCGAAAAGTTGCCCACAAATAAATTTCCCAAAGTCTTTGGTCAAATTGAAAACGTTGAAACTCATTTACAAAATGCTTATCAGCTGGAAACATCCATTTGGATAATTCTGCAATGACTTTTCGCGCTGGCTCAAAATGTTCCAAATCTATCAATTGTAAAAAATAGGGATGTAACTGTTTTTTATCAATTCCTTTGGGAATTGACAGTAAATCAATGGAAGCTGATGGCTCATCACCTTGTTCAACAAATCCTTTAAAATCAGAGTCATGTGATATTTTGTCCATTTTCGACTTTAATTCATCTTCTGCTTCTGATTTTGTTGTTATATCAGTTTTTGAATAGATACATCTGAATCGGCCAATCTTGTCCCTAGCCATTATTATCAAGACAAAATCATTATCTGTATGGTCTTTGAGTATTGTGCCAATTAAAGTTTCATTTTCGTTACACCACCAAGAAATTTCCTCAGAGATTAGTAATATCTCAATGTTTCGACCTCCAAGGGAATAAAGGTCAAACCGTTCTTTTTTAATGGTCGTATCATATTTTACTTTTTAAGTATTTTGAATACCGGCATAATACACATTAAAAACAATCAATTTATTTTGTGCTGGTGTTAACCAAAGCCCCTAGAAACCTTGTAAAATCGCCTATATCTCCGTCAACGCTGGCGCGTTCCAATGCAGTCATGTAGTCATCCCGCCTCTCAACCGGAACAATAGTCCATGAATAACCGCCGGATGCAAGCATTGCATTGAACAGAAAACGCCCAATGCGACCGTTGCCATCCATATAGGGATGGATATAAACGAATACAAAATGTCCTAATACAGCCCGAACTCCGGCGTTTTCTTCATTGCGTAACAATTCAAACAGTGCGGGAATGGCATCACGCACCGCTTCTGAATTAAGTGGCGTATGCATTGAGCCTTTGATATAGACTTGAGTATTTCTATAGCCAGCTAAACCAGCTGGTTCTACAAGCCCAACAGCAACGCTAGGGGCAAATAACTCGCGGTACCAGTCCGGATGGTCAGTATCAGCAACTTCTCCGGGATTTTCCCCCGAAAGAATCTTCCGGATACTTTCCTTTACGGCTTGAAACGCCTGATAATATCCACGGGCGGCCATGGCATTACGTGCTTCCTTGTCTGCTTCATCACCATCCGGATTCCAGTTTCCACCCCTTACCCGTTCAATCAGTTCGGGTGTTACACGGTAACCCTCGATAGACAAGGAATGATAAGCATCTTCTGCATAATGCTCTTCAACTTCTTTCATATAGGATTCAACATTCGTTGGTAATGATTTGGGTTCTGGAAAATTTTCAATTACGACGCCGCGCATCTGGTGCCACATTAGTTTTATGCGGCTTACATATGGCGAAACTTCACGAATAGATAGAATATGTTCTGGCAGTTTTTCGGTGAAAGGGTCTTCCTCACGAACGTCATACCCGGCTGATTTCATGGTTTTAAGGATAGTGTCGGCTATCCGGGCATTTCCGTTATTCCGAAATGCCCCGGCCAAACGTCCGGCAATCACACTGTGCCCACCTCCAAGAAGCTTTGTCAACAACACAGAAGCATCCTTAACCGTGGCAAGACAAGTCCTTGCATCAACCGTATAACGGGTAAAAAAGTCTGCTCCTACCCCAATCAATCCCGCTTCAAGAGAATAAACCTGTAGTCCGTTTAAATTAACCCTGGAGTCATTGCCCGGAATATCAAGTTTGTAATCCAAAATGGAAGTGCCGTGTAAAAGCTTCACAATATTATTATTGGCTTTAGGAGAACGGACAAGAAGTTGTTTCGGGATAATCCTATTCCCACTATGGAGTAATAACGACTGGTCAGGCGAAAGACACCATTCCTCCCCAAAACGTTCGTTCAGATACATTGATGCAAAATCCCAGAAAGACATATACCATGATGTCGTATCACCTTTTTTCTCATCGGGACGGGTCGAAATATACCATCCTTTTATAACATCCTTGATGAAACCGTTTGCTTTTAAGAGTTGCTTATGCGTTGTCTTTAGGTCAGAAGCCTTTATAACAGCAATATTTCTATCTTTCTGTAACTTCTGAAGCTCCAAAAGCGCCTGTGCCAATTTCTCCGATGGTGTTGCCATAACAATTCCTTAGTAGTAAAAGTAAGATAACGAGTAATATCCTCTGTATTATCTTTAGTAAATACACTTGTACTATATTTAGTATATGCAAATGTACTGTTTTTAGTATTTATTATCGTATCATATTTAGTATATTTTGTAAAATCATTTTTATTATTATCATTACTCTCAATCAGAAGAAGGATTACAGATGTTAAAACCTTTCCAAAAGCATTCGTTCAACGACAATGTAACGTTAGATGAGCTAAAAATGGCTCGTTATCGCTGTGCCAAATTCATTAAGAAGCTTGACGAGGGATACAAATTGCTTTCCATTTTTGAAAGACTGGACAATGAAATTTCTCGCTTAGAAAAGCAGGAATTATTACTCGCCAAAGCTTATGAAATAGCGGACGCTCCTTTCTAAGGACATTGGCACGTGCGACAAATCTACCATTTAAAGGAGAACATCCTTTGTGCGGTGAAAACTTGGAAATGAGATGATTTACTCAAAGGAAACAAGAAGGAGTTTGTCATGCTTAATATTTCTAATCAAAGAATAGCCAGAACGAAAAGGCTAACTGTCGCCGATTTGGAAAAAGCGCGTTACACTTGTGCGGTTCTTATCCAACGGGACAAAGATGCTAATCACCAATTAATTCCATTGTTTGAACGAATTGAAAAAGAGATAGAAAAGATGAAATCGGAGCAGGTATTAATGGTTCGAATCCTTAAAGTCGCTAACGACAACAATCATCAAATTCGAGATACAAAGTGAGATACAATTTGGGTTACATTTTTAACATGCCGCAATTTCGATAAATTTATTTCTTTTAAAAATCAAATAATTATAATTTATCAATCCAGATTTTTGCGTCCCTTGGGGATGCCACAAAAACCAGCTCTTTAGCTGGTTTTTTTGTGCCATTTTCCTATATATAACAACAAATTAAAGCAATATTTAAGTTTTGACTTGCCACACTCAATATTCCGTGTTACTGTAATTTGTGTTACATTATGAGATACAAAGCGGGATACAATAAATGGGATTAATCGTTCGAAATGGGTGGTACTATTTCTACAAAAGAGTTCCAGAATATCTCAAGGAATATGATAATCGCACCTTTATCCGCATATCCCTCAAAACTAAAGATAAGTCGGAAGCCCAGAAAAAGGCTGTTGTTTATGAAGAACAACACAAAAAATTCTGGCAATCACTGATAAAACAAGGAAAGAAAGCCAAAGAATCGGATATCAAAAAGCTTTCTGCAATCGCCCAGGCCTATGGTTACGCCTATAAGGACATTTCGGATATTATTGATAATTCAAGTATCGAAGAGATTGCAGACAGGCTTAATATTGTAGCCCAAAATCTTCAGAAAAAAGAAGTAGAGCAAGCCCTCCTTGGAACAGTGGAGCAAAACAGCATCTTACTAAGTTCTTGCCTCGATACGTTTTGGGAACATTGCGCTGACAGATTCGCGAACAAATCCGAGCATCAAATCAGGAAATACAAAAGCCCCAGAACACTTCATTTCAATGAATTTATCGAAGTGATAGGTAATAAAGACCTCAACTCTATTGACAGAAAAGATATTCTGACTTTTCATCGCTGGCTTTTGGAACGTATATCACAAGGAATATTGGCCGATACGGCTAATAAAAAAATGCAACATGTGCGTGATGTACTGCGAACGGTCGCCAATGCATACGATATTCCATTCGAAGATGAAATACTATTTTCTCGTACCCGTTTTAAGCTGTCTCATAATTCACGTCCGCCTTTTGAAGCGTTTTATGTTCAGGATAAACTACTCCCTGGCCTTGAAGGGCTTAATGAAGAAGCACAAATGTTGGTTTATGCCATGGCGGATACCGGTGCACGTGAAGCTGAATTAATTGGACTTACAAAAGATGACATTTTTCTTGACACTGAAATACCCTTTATCTGGATACGCCCCAAAGAAAAACGGGAACTCAAAACAAGACATTCCGAACGGCAAATCCCGCTCGTGGGAACCGCTCTCTTAGCATTCCAGAAATCCCCCCATGGCTTTAATCGCTATAAAGAAGCCGATTCAGCATCAACGCTGATTAACAAGTATTTCCGCAACAATAATCTTTGCCCGACACCCAAACATTCACTCTATTCCCTTCGTCACACGTTCAAAGACCGATTGCGGGATGTTCAAGCACCGGAAGAAGTCATTGACCAGCTGATGGGACACCGTATAGCGAAGCCAAGATATGGTCGCGGGCACCTGCTGAAAACATCACATGAATGGCTTAAAAAAATCGCGTTCACTCCACCAATCTGAAAACTCAATTACAACCTCGAGTCGTTTTCTTACAGGAATTTAGGCAATCATAGATTTTGATATAAATTCGACTAATAAATACAAGATATTGTATTCATTAAATAATTTCTGCACTGCATCACATCGTTCGCTTGACAGCCATCAGTATTTACATAATAATTACAGCATTGTTTGTGCGTAAACAAAAACGCAAAAGTGTTTTAACATTTTCCTATAGGTAACCAGGAATTTTAGGAGAGTCCAATGATTAAGCGTATTATTATTCAAAACCATGATGTCCGACGAGATTATTTAAAGGATGTCGTCAAAGAATTAGTAAAACAAAGACAAAACTTAAACCTCACCCAGGAAGAACTGAACGCTCGATTGGGAATTGCCGACAGGCTTTTAGGCAAATGGGAATGCGGTTTAAGAACCCCCACCTCTTTCAACCTATACTGTTGGGCATTATCCCTCGGTTTGAAACTAACCGTTATTCCCATGGCCGCAAATGACAATCGTGCTGACGACCGACCTGCCCGCGTACAAGCACTAAGAATGACCTATTGACACCAGTTTTACCTTACCTTCACACCCTGAAACCTCACCGCCGGTAATGCCGGCGGTCTTTTTTACTATAATTCATCTTAGTACAAGGGTAGGTTTTAAAAAATACGAAGGTCAAATTCAGCTAACTATATCAATCATCAATAACAATCCCAACACTATATCTTGCTCTGGTTATTGCGACGTATATTTTAGAACGACTTGTCTCTGCTAATTCGGAGTTATTGTTGTTCAACCACCCCAGAAATGGCTTAGTCGGATAGATTAGAACTCTATCAAAAGAAAGCCCTTTAGATTCTCCAAAATTCATTACGCTATAACCCGTATGAACTTCCGTCCTTTTAGTATCCCTTAATTGAACTGGCTCAAATTTGTTAAGATAAGAAGCAATCTCGGATTTTTTCACAAAAAACACTCCATCATGTCCGGTAGTTGTCTGATTTCCGGATGTAGTTGCCACCATGTTCGGAAAGAGTTTGTTGGACAAATTACAAATTTCTGCATTACTCCTATAATTGATTTGTAACGAAGTCCTATCTGTTTCTATTTGAATGGAATCATCCTCAAAAAAATATTTTTCAATATTCGCCTTTCTATATTTCTTGTTTTTTGGAGCCGTGTTAGTCGAATAGGTACCTTGTCTGGGGTCTCCTACCAATAGAACATTTGAGTTACTGTCAAAAAGATGTTTTAACAGCTCTAAATCATAACCGGCCAAATCCTGAACTTCATCGACAAAAATGTGGGAATATATTTTTGACATTCTATCGATTACCCAACCCTCCGTTTTTTCATTGCATCGAAATACAAATTTTGAAAGTTTGTCGGAATAAATCTTCAGGGCATTTGAGAAGTAATGATGTTCAAATTCTTTTTCTTCTCCAAAATAAATTGGTTGTCCATATCTTGTACGGCCTTTAAGTCCAGATTGACTATTTACCAGAATCAAACCTTTTATTTTCTTTTCAAATAAAACTCCCTGAAAAGGCCTTACTCCATGCTTTAACAAGAATGAAAACCATGTTTGAACAGTAATATGCTCGGGAATGCATTTATTTATTTCAACTATCTTTTTCCTGATTTCAGCTTCATTGGCTTGTGTATAAGTGGTAATTAGCACCCTCCCATCCTTAATCTTAAGTGCTTCATTTACCAAATGGGTTGTTTTCCCCGAACCTGCAGCTGCTATTATCAATTTATTATGGGACATCCTGTTTTATCGCATCAAGTATATATTTCGGAAACGACAGTTCTTCTGAGGTATCAAAAATATTTAAGGCGCATTCTGTTTTATGAGCCCTCATGTATAAGTGCATGGAATCATCATCTTCATAAGAAGTACCGAAAACTTTGTTCAATTTCTCCAAACTGTTTTCTTTTAAAAATTTAGGCTCCAAGGTATTGTAATTGAATTTTTCTAATTCGCCGGTATCGACATCTTCATCAAAGCAAATTTCAATTGACTGTTTTTTATTGTCGCCCAAGTATTTATCGTATTTCTTCTTTAAAGCCTCAATATCACCGTCGTTATCCGTTACCACAACAACATCTTTATTCAGTTTTTCAGCGATTTCTAAGAACCGCAAAAATGAAGTGCCCACCGAAATAACATCAATCCCTTTTTCAATGGGTAATTTTCCGTCATTACTCACTTGGAATGCCTTTTGAATTACCAACTCATCAGAATCTCCTTCAACCAATATCGCTTTTTTGCAAAGAATTAACCGCAATGTGTCGTAACCTGACAATTTTTTAAAAAACTTCTGGGTATCGTAAGATAAATCGTTCAAACCGGTTCTTTTTAGGTCGTTTATAAAAATCAAATTTTCAAGACCTAATTTGTTAGCGACAAAACTGCTATGCGTTGAAACAATAATTTGCTTATCAGCACTACCGGATTTAATATCGCTAATGAGCTGATTGAGTTTAGAATGTGACAAATGATTTTCCGGCTCCTCCATTAATATCACGTTGGCTTCTTTTGCCTTTTTATGCCCTAACGCCAACTTTGTTTTTACAATGCTTTGCTCACCCTTCCCAATAAAGTGAAATGGAATATCCTCCAAATATGTCATCAAACTGCTTTCCCATGCATTTTTTGAAGAAAGCTCAACGGACAATTCAACTTTCTTTTCCGAAATTTTTGCCGCTGATTTTATCTTTTCGTTGATTTTTATTATTGAAGGCTCATCCATAAATGACTCCTTCATCCGCCGGTGAGCCTGGGAAACCTCGACAATTTCATCCAATTCCAGAAACTCTTTTACGATATGAGAAATATAAATATCCGAACCATTTTGAAACCGACTACTGGTAGAATCTATCAATGCAGATTTCAATGGGATTGTCCTTGGTGTTATACTTTCGTCACGAGCAAAGCTTGACCACGTAATATTATAATATTCAATTGGAAGCGTTTTAATCCCGCCAAGTTTGACCAATTTTTCGTATTGCGGTTGAAATCTCTCATCAAACGCTATTTTTAGAAAAAACCCTGTTGCTGCCTTTTCTGAGCTTGCATCTCCCAAAAACTCGTCTAAATCATCCCCTTCCATAAAAACTTCAATGAGAATATGCGGCAAAACCGCCGCTGAATTACCTTCCTCCAAATTCTGAATGTACTCGGTAACAACTTCGTTATTGAAAAGGTATTGTGTCAGTTCATTCTTTAGATATTTACCATTGAACAATCCACTTAAAGCCAAGTGTATTGCCTCGATAATGGTGGACTTTCCTGCCTCATTATCACCGACAAGGATATTCATTCCATTACTCAAAGGAAGCTTAAAAGACCCTTTAAAGATTTTAAAATTCTCAATATGAATTTTTGAAATATGCATTATACCAGCTTTTTGTATTTTTCATCAGGTTCCGCAGCCATTAACAAACTTTCATCTTTTATACTTAGCTCACCTTTAAACGCTTTTTGGCTTAAACTGCCATACAAATTTTCCAACTCTTGTAAGCTTTGTTGGTATTGTGCTTTGAGGGCTTCGGCTTTTTCTACAATTTGAGCAAATTTGGTTTGAAGTTCAATTGGTGGTATTGATATATTAAAGTTATCAAGTGCTTTTCGATTTACTTTAGGGATATTCGTCCTGTCCGATTGTGAAGCTGTATATGTCAAAAACTCTTCAGACATTAATACAAACCTCAAGTAATCCTTTTTTAATAAATCTGAATTTGGTTTTATTGGATAAATATCAGCACTGCATATCCCTTTAAAATCTGGAGTAGCAACCTTATTTAAATATGGACGAATCTTGCTATATAAAATAAAATCTTCCTCAAAATAATATTTACCACTAATTAAATTTTCTGATTTAGCTTTTTTGAGATTAAAAATCTTTCCAGTATTACTTTCGATATTTGCACCGCCAACATGGTACATTTCAGAATATGGATTTTCATTTGGATTTACCTGGCCTGATTGTATATATGTGACCGTCCCAAGCTTTTCTTTTCTATATTCTTTATCACCAAACATCTCCAAAAATACCGATTTTAAATATTCATCGAGTAGACGGACGCCTTCTTTGCGTTGGGCTATGAGGCTTTCGGCTTTGGAAAGGATGTTGGCGATGTGGAGTTGGGTTTCGATTGAAGGTACTTCAATTTCTTCTTCTAAATAATTGTCAAGTTTTAAATTAATAATACCTGTTGTCTTATTTTGATATTTCAAGGTTTTACCCCGATTGTGAAGCTGATAGAGCTGATAAAATAAATATTTAGGAATAACTTTAGATGAATTTGGTCTGAGTATAGATGTAAAGTTGTTACACAAATATTTCTCGTTATTGTCAACTTCAAAAAAAACTACTCTACCTACTGGCTGCTTTGGGCTGCCTCCAGATTTTTCAATTATTATATCACCAAATTTTAAATGTTTTTGGGTAACTTTCTTCTCATCTATATCTCGTACAACAACATTTTCAAAATCAATTATTCCAATATTTGTAAAATTAGTTGTTCGTAATACTTTACAACCTTTCCCATCTGGTGATTCATTACCCCATTCACCAGTTATTTTATCAGTTATTAATTTCTTTATTGGTAATTTCATTACATCAAACCTTTTAATTCCGCTAACCCTTTACCAATCTCACTTTCGATGCTTTCCAGCTTGCCAATAATTACATCAGGTATTTCGTAAACCACTTCTTCGTAAACTTCTTCCTTGTACTTGCTAAAGCTCAGGTCGTAACCGTTTTCTTCAATTTCAGTTTTAGGGACAAAAAAGTATTTGGCTTTGCGGTCGTTGTCTTTTTCTGTTTTACGGGCTTTGTAACTTTTTACAATATCCAGTAAATCGCTATCGGCAGTTTTGTTGCGTTTATCATCAAGGCTATAACCATCGTTTTCCATGCCGTAAAACCAAACCTTGTTGGTTTCGCCGCCTTTGGTAAACAGTAAAATAGCAGTTGCAACCCCGGCATAAGGTTTGAATACGCCACTTGGCATGGCAATAACCGCTTTTAACTCGGCTTTTTCAATAAGCGTCTGGCGCAATGTTTTGAATGCTTTGCCGCTACCAAATAGTACGCCTTGCGGCACGATTACCGCTGCCGTACCGCCCATTTTAAGCATGTGAAAAATGCGTTCGACAAACAGCAATTCCGTTTTTGTAGTGGGTAATTGAAGGCTCTCATTTATATCGCCTTTATCGATATTTCCCGTAAAGGGCGGATTTGCCATGATTACATCGTAAAGACCTTTTTCGTTATAACTTTTACTTAGCGTGTCTTTGTAATCAATTAGGGGTTCGTCAATGCCGTGCATCATCAGGTTCATCATTCCCAGGCGAACCATTGTCGTATCTATATCGTAACCAGAAAAGCTTTGGTCAAGAATTTCTTTGACTTCCTTAGTTAGGATTGCACTAATGGCGGCCCGCTCAAAACCATCTTCATCGGTCACCAATTTCTTCGGCTCTTTTTTTCGTACCAAATCACTCAAGATATACTGATATGCACCAAGTAAGAAACCACCAGTACCACACGCGGGGTCGGCAATGTGTTGTCCAAGTTGCGGTTCAACCAGTTCTGCCATCAGCTTGATGATATGTCGCGGGGTACGGAATTGGCCGTTCTTTCCCGCCGTTGCTATTTCAGAAAGCAACATTTCATAAACATCCCCCTGTATGTCTTGAAAAGCTTGTCCTCCTTCGGTTGCATCGCGTTCAATTTCCTTAAAGATATCTTCAATCACATTTATTGCAGACACTAATAAGCTTGCTTTAGGCATAATAAAAACCGCGTTCTCCATATGCTTTGTAAAGGCGGACGTTTCACCATTCAAAGTCTTCATAAAAGGGAATACTTTGGTTTGCACGTGTAAGAGCATTTCGTCAGCCGGTTTGTGTTTAAACACACTCCATCGCAATTCGTTTTTATTGATGGTTTGGTCACTTCCCGGCAATGTAAATGTTCCCTTAAAACGGGAATTATAGGTTTCGCCTGTAAAGTCTGCGTCCCGTTCACGTTTGGCTTCCAAATCGTCCAAACGTTTCATAAATAGCAAATAGGTTATTTGCTCAATGGCCGTCAAGGGATTGGCAATACCGCCTTCCCAAAAGTTCTGCCAAAGCTTTTCTATCAATGACTTTAATGTGCTATTATTTTGCAACATTCTATTTTCTTTCTTTATGTATTAAACTTATGAATATTGAGTGATTTTAAATACCTATCAATGGATACGGCTTCTTCTTTTGAATCTACACTAAGCGTCCGGTATTCTAAATTCTGCCAATTTCCAAGTATATAAATTCGTTTACTTTCATTGTTTCTGGTTCCTACACCATACGGTTTTGGAAAAAAGGATTTCATCCTTTTTTGACAGGCCACGCTTTCCCCGAATTGAATATATTCATTTGTTTTTTTGTTTTTAATCTGATATACACCGGGCCCGGAAGGACCTTCGATATTTCTGCAATTTTCAGGAGAAGGCATTGGCTTCCATTTAGTCCATTTTAATTCACCCATTTTCATTATGCCGCAAGTACCTTTTTAGTTAATTCAAGAATTTCATCAATCTCATTTGCATTGAAAATGCCTCTCACGCCTTCCGGGTGAATCATTGTAAAGGGTGATTCAATCAGGTTACGTTTGGTAATTTCACCTTTTTCTATCACATAATTTTTAAGCAAATCCAGAAACTGTAACTGGCGACTGGTCAAATAACTATGTCTGGTCAAAAACTCGTCAAAAGCTTTTGAAACGGTTTCCTCAAAACTTTCCAACAATTCAATCCCCAGGATATGTTTTATGAATTGAACATACTGGGCTTTGCGATGACTATAGACCTTGCGAAGTAAATCTATCGTTATATGTGGGTGTTCATTGTGTAAATCCTCTGCCAGTTCTTCAATTTCCTGTGGCGTAAGCTCCAATCCCTGCTTCAGTTTTTGCAATGCCGGGCTCGACAATACCAATTCATTGATTTTCTGCTCAACCAATTCACGATATTTTGCCACACTTAACGCTTCGTGCTGCGGACCGAATTCTATAAATTCCTTTTCAGATACAATATCTTTCAAGTTATATTTTGCAGGTGGAAGTGTTATGACTGCTTCCCTGTATTTCATCAACGGTGCAATTTTTTCAATCAGTTCGTCAAATTTATCTTCATCAATCGTTGCCCAAAAATGATTAGTTTGTGCTTTTCTAATTAACGCCTCTTGCCTGGCAACAATATTGACGCTTAAAGGCAACTCACCAACTTCTTCAATTATGCTTTCCTTAATAGTCTCGTATTTTTCTTCGTCCTTTTGCAATCGCGCCAAAGATACTTCGACAATATCTTTTTCAAATCGCATGGCCTTAAAATCCGTATCTGAAACAGTTCGAAATAAAGGCTTAATAACGGTATCCAAATATTCAATTTTATCCGAGGTAAGATTAATCCAAAAGTTGTCATCTTCCATACGTTGGATATCATTCTGCGCATCAATGATGACTATCGATTTACTGGGTAAAGTGGCAATCTGCTTTTTAAGCTTTTCAATTTCCTTTGCTGCAATTTCCACTTCATTCTGGTTCTGAGCTTCTCCAATCTTACTTAATCGCGCACCAAACAACCGAACAGGCAATGGAATTTGTTGTTTTGGTTCTTTACCTCTTGGATTCAATTTGAAATATTCGAAATTATCCCAACAGTCAAGAATAAGGAAAACATCCTTTTCCGCACACCACGGCTTTATTTTCTTAGGCTCAAGCAATCGCGTTCCCCGGCCAATCATTTGCCAGAATTTTGTATAACTATAAACGGGTTTCGCAAATACGAGATTGACCAGTTCTTGAACATCAATTCCAGTATCCAGCATATCCACACTAATAGCTACACGAGGCATATCATTGTGTTTAAATTGGTCAAGCAATCCGCCCTTGCCGTAAACTCTCGGGTCTTCACTAACCAGAACCTTAGCCAACTCCCCCTTGTATTCTGGATAAAGTGAATCAAATATCTCTTCAATCCGCCTTGCATGAGCTTTGCTAATACAAAAGAATATTGTCTTGCCGGGCAAAACACCGCTTGCGTCCTTGATACATTCTTCCATGAATTCACGAACAATCAGAGCATTTGTTCCCCGATTAATAACCTTCTTTTCCAGGTCAGTACCTTCATAATTTATTTCCTCAATTTCTTTACCTTCCAGAATCAGCTTTTGTTGGTCTTCCAAAGAAATTGTTCGCTTATTTATTCCCTCCCCTTGAAATTTGGACTTAATTTTCATTACCTGAAAATTGCATAAATAGGGCGGGATATGAGATACAGCCTCGTCATAAGAATAAGCAAAAGTAGGAACACCATCTTCACATTCAAATAACTCAAACGTATTATGGTCAATAACATCCGTTGGCGTTGCCGTTAATCCAAGGGTTATTGAATTAAAATATTCCAGAATTTCCTGATATGTGTTGTAAATACTTCGATGGCTTTCATCCACTACAATCAAATCAAAGAAATGAGGCGAAAGACTGTTTTTATCGTTCCTTATTATATTCAACATGGTCGGATACGTGGAAACATAAACCCGCCTATCTGTCGCAATTTCCTTTTCTCCTTGCTTAGGCCATCGTGGTTCATTGGGCAAATGTTCCTTAAAGGCTTCCAATGCTTGGTCGCGCAAAGCAATCCTATCAACAAGGAATAAAACCCGTTCAGCCCAACCTGCTCGCATTAAAGCATCTGTAAAAGCAATGCAAGTTCTGGTTTTTCCCGTACCAGTCGCCATTACCAACAAAAACTTCCGTTTTCGCCTTTCAATAGCTTCCATCACGGCGCGGATAGAACGGATTTGATAGTCACGCCCTGCGATTTTGGTATTAATAAGTTCTCCCGCCAGTGGTTTTCGAGCCGCCCGAATGTATGCATATCGCTCTAAATCATCACGGGTCGGAAATCCATAAATCTTTTTAGGTGGATAATTGTCCAAATCCCAGAAGTAAATGTCGTGCCCGTTAGTATAAAAACAAAAAGGAAGTTCACCTCCCAGTGAATTCTGAATATTGTGGCAATATTGTTTAGCTTGTTCTCGTCCAATCGCTGCATCCACTGAAGTTTTTTTTGCCTCCACAACAGCTAACGGTTTTCCATCTTTACCTAGTAGAACGTAATCACTGTATTGATGACCGGCGTAAGGAGTTGGCGCATCTTTTGCTAAGTTGCTGTCAACTATAATATCAAATTCTTCAATTACTTGTGAACGGTCACCAACAATCCAACCGGCCTTTTTCAAGCGGTTATCAATAATTTCTTTTCTTGTCAGTTTTTCGTTCTTCATTTTTTAGGCTTAAAAAAAACAGGGTTGCCTTTTGATTGAAGGTAACCTTTTGTTCAGTTGTCAATTTATTAGGTTGCGTGTGTTTTTACTCATTAGCAAATTTCGAAAACGGGAAATCATAAAAATACTACTTTACATGAGATTATGTGACATAACTTGATAAAAAACAAGCTCAACATGAAACAAAAAAAGCGGTATTCAACCGCTTTTCTCAACCTCCTGTAATTATCTTTTCATTATAGCTGTCAATCGTATCTTTGGATAATCCGGCCAGATAAACCTGCGTTGTCGTCAATTTCTGGTGGCCGAGCATTTCACTAATGGCCGTGACCGGGATAGCCATGTTATTGGCAATCGAGGCAAACGAGTGCCGGGATACATAGGAAGTCAGCTTTTCTTCAATGCCAGCAAGCTTTGCAATCTCTTTAAGCCGTTTATTATAGCGTTTTTGCGCCCAGAGAAAATCCTTGTACTGGTCGGATGGCTTTTCCCTTTTGATAATGGGTAGTAGGAATTCATCCGGTTTCTTGTCTTTCAGATAGTAATTCATAATTGGCATAAGGTTCTCGGATATTTTGATGTCATAAAACCGTCCTGTCTTTTGCCGTTTATATTGAACTCTGCCATCAATAATATTCGAGCGTTTTAGAAACACCAGGTCAACAAACGGGGCGCCCATCAGGTAAAAACTCATTAAGAACATATTCCGTACATCAAAGAGCGGATTATCTTCTTCGAATGTCAGTGCCACAATCTTTTGAATGGCACCGAGGGAAATCGCCCGTTTTTTGGTCGGCTTGGTTTTGATGGAATAACGTTCAAACGGGTAGGCTTCCTTTTCGACTACCTTGTCCTTGATGGCTTTATTATAGATTGCCCGAATGGTTCTCATGTGAACGGCCAAACCGTTTTCACTAAGCCCCCTATTGAGATACGAGGCTTCAAACTTTTTAAGAAAGCTGTAATTCAATGAAGTAAAAGCGATATCCTTTTCCTTTCGGAAATTCTTCACTTCCCGTAGCGTGTTTTCGTAGCTCCGGGCATTGCCCAAACGTCCTTGCCTCTTTTGGGCATCAATCTGCTTTTGGGTATAGTCAAAAAAGGTCATATCCGAAGGAGCCTGAACTAGTCTTTCTTTGATGTCATTAATCGATAAAAAGGAAATCTCCCCTTTATCCTTAAGCTGAGTAATAACATCCATGTATTTGCTCCGTGTTTTTTGAAGGAGATTATTCACGCGGGTAACGTTCTCAATTCCTTTAAAGCCCGGCCTGATTTTTTCATATTTTCCGTCCCAGGCTTCTTTCGGAACGGCGTAACCGGACGAAATCGGGATGGTCAAATGATTATGGCTCAAACGGTAGATTATGGGATAAGAACCGTCCTTTCTGGCTCTGCGCCTGTCTTGTGTAATAACTACATTGGTATTCATGGCTCAAATATTTGCACTCAATTTGCACTCAAATTTTGTATTTTTATGAATCCAAATATACTCAAAATTTTGTAATTATCTGACTTTCAGACCATATAAAATCACATAAAACCATATAAAACCAAAAATCTCATATTTCATAATCACGAGGTCGCGAGTTCAAGTCTCGCTCTCGCTACTGTAAACAAAAGGGTTTAAGAATACAAATTTCTGAAACCCTTTTCTGTTTAAATACATTTTATATTGTCAAACAAACTCC
>Ga0116152_10000584_pt1 | contig 29637 bp, 27 predicted proteins | sample AD_UKC119_MetaG_FD_89894 | JGI IMG/M metagenome (GOLD analysis project Ga0116152, IMG submission 89894) | Active sludge microbial communities of municipal wastewater-treating anaerobic digesters from Hong Kong - AD_UKC119_MetaG | ecosystem: Engineered > Bioreactor > Anaerobic > Digestate... | reverse complement strand
TGCGCCACATGCGTTGCCATCATAAATAAACCATTGTCGCCTACAATGGTTTTCATGGCTCCGCTTTCTGTCCCTGGGTTCATGGTTGCGTGTTCGCGAATTGTATTGTTTTTTCCGATGATGAGTTCTGAAGGCTCTCCATGATATTTCAAATCTTGCGGCGCCGTCCCAATAGAGGCAAACGGGTAAATGATTGTCCCTTCACCGATTGTTGTACGGCCGTCTACAACCACATGGGATTTGAGCGTCATATTATCACCCAGAACCACATGCGCCCCCACAACGCAATAAGGGCCAATATGGCAGCCCTGACCGATTTGGGCACCGTCCTCGATAATGGCTGTTGGGTGTATAAAACTATCCTTCATAGCGCAATATGTAAGGGATTCGGCATCAAAACCCAAGTCACTTAGTTTTACAGTGTGTTACAGAAAATGGCTTAAATCTGGCCTGCATCTTGGTCTGTGAGCATCGCGCTAAACGTAGCTTCGGCGCAGATTGTATTACCAACCTTTGCAACACCATCAAATTTCCAGACTGGCCCGCGCTGTTTCACCTTTGTCACATGAATATGCAGACTATCACCAGGCACGACAGGTTTACGAAAGCGGGCATTATCAATCGTCATGAAATAAACAATTTTTCCTTGAGCCTCTTTACCGAGAGTTTTAACAACGAAAAGGGCTGAAGTTTGAGCCATTGCCTCCACAATCAAAACGCCTGGCATGACGGGCATCCCAGGGAAATGCCCCATAAAATGTGGTTCGTTTATGGTAACATTTTTAAGCCCCACGGCACTTTCCCCTTCAACAAAATCGATCAGGCGATCCACCAATAAAATGGGGTAACGATGCGGGATCATTTTCATGATGTTCACAACGTCAACAGGGTCAAAATTTGATGTCTTTTCTTCACTCATAGTTCAATAATCTAGTCGGTTTTATTAGGTTTCGTCAATTTCTACTTATCAATTTTTTTAAGTAAGCAACTTGGCGTAAATGTTGTTTTATCGGCATAGCGGGAGAGCCCATCACCTTTGACCCCGCGGGAAGATCTTGCATGATGCCTGATTGCGCTGCAATTTGTGTTCCCTGTCCTATTGTCAAATGCCCTGCAACCCCGCCTTGTGCCGCGATAACAACATAATCTTTTAAGGTTGTACTTCCTGCGATGCCTGCCTGTGCCACAATCACACAGCCGCGACCAATATTAACATTATGACCAATCTGCACACAATTATCGATCCATGTTCCATCACCAATAAGCGTATCAGGTCCTGCACCACGGTCGATACAGCTATTTGCGCCAATTTCTACATGGTCACCAATAATAACACGCCCTAACTGGGGCACTTTGACATGCCCTGCCAGATCAATAGCAAAGCCAAAACCATCTTGCCCTATGCGCACTCCTGGATAAAGTCGTGTACCTTCCCCAATAATTGTGTGTGAGATGGAAGCGTTGGCACCAATACGTGAATTTTTTCCAATTTCGACATTTTTGCCGATGACAGCATTGGGCTCAATCCAACACCCCTCCCCGAGTTTAACTCCCTCACCAATAACTGCACCTGCTTCGATAATACAACCCTTTGCGATCACTGCGCTTTTATCTATATGGGCCGCTTCAGAAATTTTTGCAGGAGGAAAATTTGCAGGATAAAAAGCTTGAGCAATTAAAGCATAAGCCTTGTAAGGTGTTTTTGATATTAAAAGCTGGCACCCTTGCGGTGCAAATTCTGCCATGGAGTAAGAGATGATACAGGCTCCTGCTTTCGTTGTTTTGAAAGCGTCTTTGTATTTTGCATTATCCAGGAAGGAAATATCCTTGCCCGTTGCAAGATCAAGAGAAGCCACATCCTCTACTTCAAAATCAGGTTTGCCGTGCAGGTCAGCCCCTGCAATACTCGCAAGTTCTTCAAGGTTTTTGGGTTCGGTCTTTGTATAAAAACGCTGATCCGCCATCGTTTACGATTACTCCGCTACATCCAATTTAATATTGGTGATTTTTTTATCAAGCCGCGCCAAGACAGTTTCGGTAATATCCATTTCTTTTTCAACGATCACAACGCTATCGCGTGTCAGGACAATCTGGTAATTTTCTTTGTCAGAAATTTCTGCAATCACTTCAACAATATTTTTGCGAAGGGTTGCCAAAGCATCACCCAAACCTTTATCGAGCGAATTTCTGCGTTTTTGAAATAAACTACGGGTTTCAAGCAAGTTTTTTTCAAATTCCTGGCGCTTTTTTTCGAAAGCATCCGCACTTAAATCTGGTTTTTGTTGAACTAACGCTTTTTCTGCGTTCATTAAATCATTTTCACGTTTTGAAAATTCTTTTTGAAATGTTTCACGTCTAGAATTTAATTGTTCTTGAATGGACTTTCCTGCCTTGGATTCGCTCAAGATTTTTTCAACATCAACCACAGCCATCTTTGTTTCATCTGCACGCACACTCAAGGGATGAACAACCAGTGCGGCCGCAATTATCAATACATAAAGTATTTTGTTTAAAGTCATCATTTGTCCTAACAATAAAATAATACAGGATTAAAAACGTGTTCCGAAACTAAAGCGGAAAAACTCGTCTTTATCAAAGTCTTCATCCAATATAGGCTCCGCAAAATCTACACGGATTGGCCCTAGTGGAGAGCGCCATGACAGTCCTAAACCTGCTGACATTCTCAAACTGTTTTCATCCTGAATACCTGCACCTGAAGAATCCAGATCCCATAGCGACCCTACATCAGAGAAAGCATGACCTGCCACGCCCAACTCTTCGGGTAATCCAATTGGGAATTTTAGCTCGGCCGAACCGCGGTAAAATAAATTACCGCCAAGAGAGTCTCCTGTTGCGGCATCGCGAGGACCAACCCCTGCCCGTTCAAAGCCGCGCAATGTTGTACCGCCGAGGTAAAAACGCTCATTGATCTGAACATCTTCACTGCTCCAGCCACCAATCGCACCAACTTCACCCAGAACGTCGAAAATCACGCTTTTCTTATATACGGGGATATAATATTGAGACCCGAGTTTTCCAGAGACATATTTTGAATCTCCCCCCAAGCCAGTAGCTTCAGCATCAAGCCATGAATACAGACCTTCTGTCGGGAATAAACGACTATCGCGATCATCATACGCCAGGCGCTGACTAATCGCAGATGTTAAGCGTTTTCCTTCTTGGTCACGAATAAAGCGGGAGGCTGTGCTATCCACGTTATCAATATCATTATTTTCGAAACGATATTTCCACGATTGTGACCATTTTTCAGACAAAGGATATCCTATACGGACAGCTGCTCCAGTTTGTTGCTGATCATAAGAACTCTCATCTTGCAGGTCACGCGTGATGTGGAAGGCATCCACTCCTGCCGATAAATCACGGTTGAGGAAATGAGGTTCCGTAAATGATGCATCAAATTGTGTTCTAGACCCCGCAATTGTTGTTGAGAACAACAGATCTTGCCCTTTACCTAACAGATTGCGCTCGCGAATACGAAGGTCTGCCAAAGGACCATCGTTGGTTGAGAATCCTGCCCCGATTGATAGCTCTCCCGTGGATTGTTCCGTAACACCAATATCAACAACAACCTTATCGGGCGCGCTTCCCTGAAGAGTTTTTACTTCAACATTTTCAAAGAAGGCCAAATCACGAAGACGCTGTTCTGAACGTGCCAGTTTTGAACGGTTGAAAGGATCTCCTTCTGCCAACAACATTTCACGGCGAACCACCTTATCAAGGGTTCTCACATTGCCGTGAACATCAATACGCTCCACAAACACGCGTGGAGACTCATCAATTTTAAATGTAATATCTATTGTATCTGCATCAGGGTTTCTTTTAATCACAGGTCGCACATCAACGAATGCATATTGACGGTCGCCCAATTTATCCGTCATAGCATCAACAGTGACCTTTACTTCATCGGCGTTATACCAGGCTCCTGGCAAGAAGCTCACGCTGTCTCTTAATTCCGCTCCGTCAAAACCACGCAGCGCGGTATCAATGGCAATTTGACCTACGCGATACCGCGGGCCTTCATCAACCGTAAACGTTAGAAAGAAATCTTCCTGGCTTTTGTCTAGCTCCGCATTTGCCGATACAACAACAAAATCTGCATAACCTTCTTTGAGATAGAATTGGCGTAACAACTCTTTATCATATTCTATGCGGTCAGGATCATATCGGTCATCAGTACTTAAAAATTTGTACCAACGCGCTTCCTTGGTTGATAATTCTTCAGCAAGAGCATCATCATCAAAGGCCTCATTTCCCACAAAGCGGATGCCTTTAATTTTTGTGATGTTACCTTCATTAATTTCAAAGACTAAATTGACGCGGTTCTGATCCAGTTTGATAATTTTTGGATCAACACTGGCGGCAAAACGCCCCGTGCGGCGATAAATTTCATAAATACGTGATACGTCATTTTGCACTTGGGTACGGGTGAAAACCTGACGCGGACGAAGAGAAATTTCGGACGATAGCTCCTCATCCTTCACCTTGTCATTTCCTTCAAAAGCAATTTGGTTGATAATGGGGTTTTCGGCCACGTTTACCATCAAAACGCCGCGATCTTGCTTCATCACCACATCGGCGAACAAACCCGTGCCATAAAGATTTTTTAAAGCGTCGTTTAAATTTTCTGGTGTTGCTTCATCTCCTACAGAAACTCCCAGATATGTCAAAACGGTTGAGGGCTCGACACGCTCCGCCCCGTTAATGCGAATTTCACGGATACGCTCCTGTGCCCCCGCTTCGCTAACGCCAAATGACAATAAAGTCAGGCAAGTTAAGAAAATAACGACAAGCAACGGTCTTATGCAATTTACGATCATGTAAAATCCTTAGATTATTTCGAGGCAAGAAACAAGCCTCCACCAAGAGTATTCTTATAATATCAACTGAACAAGATCGTTGATATTCGCAAATAACATCATAGCAACAAGAACCGCAAAACCAAAACGGAAAGCATATTCCTGCACTTTTTCAGATACTGGGCGCCCCTTTATTGCCTCTATGCCATAAAATACGAGGTGTCCACCATCAAGCATCGGGATGGGGAATAGATTGATTAATCCCAGATTTATGGAAAGAAGGGCGGTAAATGTAATGATCGCAATAAATCCTGCCTGCGCCATATCTCCTGCGATTGCCCCAATACGGATAATGCCACCCAATTCCGTGGCACTGCGTGTGCCCGTGAAAATTTGTCCTAACGCCTTCAATGTGGAGGCCGTGATGCTAAATGTTTCGCTCACGGCGGCCTGAATGCCATGGATAGGACCGTGTTTTAAAATTTCTTCTGTATCTCCATCGGAGACAACCAAAACACCATAATCAGGGCTCATTTTATCTTTTAAGCCCTCATTACTCTCAGAACGCGGATAGACAAGAATTTCATCAATTGTTTCTTCCCCACGGTTTAAACCTATCCGCATTGGCTTATCCATGGATGTTTCCAATACGCGGCGGGTTTCTTCTTCGTCTTTGACAGACTTCCCATTGACGGCGACAATATTTTTAATGGCTATCGCCTGCCCTGGGCTGATAATACCTAACATCCCTTGTGAATGCTTGAATCCGAAGCGATCTGTTAATTCCTGTTTTTCTGGTGTCGCTGTTAAAGAAAGTTCTTTTCCATCACGTTCAATTTTAAACTTCAACGGTGTATCCAGAGCAACAAGGACGACACGGCGAATATCTTCAAAACGAGTAATTTTTTCACCATCAATAGATAGGATTTTATCATGCGGTTTAAACCCTGCTTTGTCTGCCGCGCTGTTGGAGATAACGGCAGACGCCCTTGGCGGGGTAACAGGCTGCCCATAAAAACTGTACATTCCAAACAGGATCAGGATAGCAAAAAGAAAGTTGATAGCCGGCCCTGCAAACACAATTGCGGCGCGCTTTCCAACAGATTTTGTGTAAAAAGCAACTTCCTTTTCGGCCGCTGTAAAGGGACGAACTTTATCCCCTTCTTTTACACCTTCGACGTGACCACTACTGGCGGGGTCTGTATCGCCAAACATTTTAACGTACCCACCGAGAGGAACTAAAGACACTTTCCACCGCGTCCCGTTTTTATCATTCCAACCAAAAAGTTCTTTACCAAAACCGATCGAAAAAGTTTCAACTTTTACCCCGCAGCGTCTAGCCACAATATAGTGACCCCATTCATGCACAAAAACCAGAACGGAAAGCACCAGAACAAACGTTCCCCCGTAAAACCAAATGTTACTGGCAACAAGTTGAAACAAATCAAAAATGGAAGTCATAGTCTTACTTTCTCATAAAGCGGTATAAAATTACAAAAAGCACTTATTGGGAATCAACAGTACTGCGTATAAAACTATCGTATTCAACCACATCATTCAAAGAATTTAATGCTTTTGGCTGCACACGATCGAGTGTTTGTGACACAAGTTTATAAATATCTAAAAAGGCGATTTTGTGACCTAAAAAGGCCTGCACAGCCATTTCATTTGCCGCATTCATTGCCACGCAAGATTGAAGGCCGCTTTTCAGACAATCATAAGCCATTTGAACAAAAGGAAATTTCTTATGATCCACTTCTTCAAAATCCAATTGCCGTATTTTCGTAAAATCTAGCTTCTCTCCTGGAGTTTTTAATCTTTTCGGATAACCCAACGCATTGGTAATGGGGGTGCACATATCAGACGCCCCCATCTGGGCCAAAATGGATCCATCTGAATATTCCACCATAGAGTGAACAATAGATTGAGGATGCACCAAAACCTCAATTTTTTCAGGATCAATATCAAATAATCTTTGTGCTTCAATAATTTCCAAAGCTTTGTTCATCATTGTTGCACTGTCGACAGAGATTTTATCCCCCATGCTCCAATTGGGGTGTGCCAAGGCTTGTTCTGGGGTGATTGAACCAAAATCTTCCAGTGCCATTTCACGAAATGGGCCACCCGAAGCCGTCAGGATAATTCGTTCAATTGAGTCTTTATTCTCTGGTTCAAAGACCTGAAATATTGCGTTATGCTCGCTATCAATGGGCAACAAGGTTGTTCCATATTCCTGCGCAGCAGCCATTACAAATGGACCTGCCGCGACAAGAGGTTCTTTGTTTGCGATAGCAACGGTTGACCCTTGCTTTATTGCCGCCATTAACGGCTCCATCCCCGCCATACCGAGTATGGCCGCCATGATCCAGTCTGCTGGCATTTCAGCCGCTTCAACCACAGCCTGCCGCCCTGCGGCAACACCAATATTTGTTCCCGACAATGCCTGTTTCAGATCATCATAATAGACATCATTGGCAATAACCGCGCATTTGGCATTCAGTGCAATCGCTTGCTGCGCCAACAACGCAACATTATTATTCGCAGTAATCGCCTGCACTTCAAATGCCTCACCCTGCGCCTGAATAACCTTGACCGTACTCTGCCCGACCGAGCCTGTTGATCCTAAAATTGTAACCTTACGCGTCACTTCAGAACCACCTCACTTGTTTCAACAAAAAAATAAAGACAGATGAGGTAAACTGGCGCGGCAAGCAATAAAGAATCTATCCGGTCCAGTACGCCGCCATGCCCTGGAATAATTGTTCCCGTATCCTTTACACCTATTTTACGCTTAAAATAGGAAATTGAAACATCTCCCACTTGTCCAACACAAGCAATCATCATTCCCAAAAAGAAAGCCACGCTATAATTATAATAAAGACTGAAATTATAATGCAGGACAAAGGCCACAAGACCGCTCGATAAAACTCCACCAATTAACCCTGCCCAGGTTTTTCCTGGACTGATTGTTGGGCACATTTTAGGGCCGCCGATCAACTTGCCACTAAAATAGGCGCCCGTGTCACAGGCCCAGATCATGAAGATTAAAAATAACGCATAGAGGTTAGCGTCCTGCACAGGCAAAAGACGGGTAATAAGGAATGATCCCAATCCAATAGCCAGATAGACGGATCCCAAAACAGATAATTTGTAAACTACTTTACTTTTTTCTGCCATGGCCATCCATTCATTAAAGGATACCGAAAGCAAAGCCCCCATCAGAAGAAAAAACAAAATCCCGCCGCAATAAATTGAAATGATAAAGACGGGCACGATAACCAAAGAAGACAGCGCACGTTGTTGAAAAGAAGTAAGATTGCCGATGTTTATCATCATTTATCCAATCGCGCCAAAACGACGATCCCGTTCTTTAAACTCACTCATCGCCGCTTGCAAATCGGCTTTATCAAAATCGGGCCACAATGTTTCTGTATAAACAAATTCTGTATAGGCACATTGCCAAAGTAAAAAATTGCTGATCCGTTGTTCGCCACTGGTGCGGATCAAAATGTCAGGATCGGGCATATCTTTGGTCATTAAAAAACGTGGCAAATGTTCCTGCGTGTTTTCAAAATCAGGAGTGATTTTATTTTTCTTCATAAAAAGCGCCATATCACTTGCCGCACGTACAATTTCATCACGCCCACCATAATTAAGCGCTATCGTTAAGTTAAGGCCATCATTATCTGCGGTTAGTTTTTCTGCGTTTTCAATCAGCTCTATCAAATCTTTTGAAAACGGAGAGCGCTCCCCAATCATCTGCATCCGCACATTATTGCGATGAAGTTCGGCTGTTTCAGAACGTAAATACATACGCAGCAGACGCATTAACTCATTCACTTCTGTCGCAGGACGGCTCCAATTTTCCGTCGAAAACCCAAAAAGCGTCAGATACTGGATACCAAGTTCCCCTGCCGCACGCACGGTGCGTTTACAGGCTTCAATACCTTGTTGATGACCTGCCGTGCGCGGTAGGTTGCGCTGCTTCGCCCAACGGCCATTTCCGTCCATAATGATTGCAACGTGGCTGGGAATGTGGTTTTTCATGTTCTGAATCAAAAGATCTCCTCATGGCCGCTTAAACGGTCATGATATCCTTTTCTTTGGAGGCTAGCATCTCGTCGATGTTTTTAATTTTCGCATCCGTCAATTTTTGAACTTCATCAGACTGGCGCTTTTTATCATCTTCAGACAGACTGTCATCTTTTTTAATTTCATCCATACCATCACGGCGCACGTTACGGATCGCCACACGGGTGCTTTCCGCATATTGTCCTGCGACTTTTGTCAATTCTTTGCGGCGCTCTTCATTTAATTCAGGAATAGGCACGCGAATTAATGCGCCTTCCCCTTGCGGATTAAGTCCCAAACCACTTTCACGAATAGCTTTTTCCACGGCTTTGGCGTTATTCATATCCCAAACCTGGACAGTCAATAATCTAGGCTCTGGCACACCAACTGTTCCCACCTGATTAAGCGGCATTTTTGATCCATAAACATCCACAACGACAGGATCAAGCATCGACACCGAAGCGCGTCCCGTGCGAAGTCCTGCAAATTCTGATTTTAAATTATCTAACGCCCCATCCATACGGCGCCCTAAATCCTTAATGTCCATTCTGCTTCTCCTCTACTCTAATTTGTTACTGTTGTACACGTTCCCGTTCCATTCAGCGTTTTGGCCAAATTTCCCCGCTCCCGCACATTGAAGACTACAATTGGAATATTATTTTCCCGTGCTAACGATACAGCTGTTGCGTCCATCACTTTTAAATCCTTCGTCAAAACATCCATATAAGTCAGGCTGTCAAAACGCTTCGCCTCTTTATTCAACTGCGGATCACAGTCATAGATACCATCGACTTTAGTTCCTTTGAGAAGTGCATCACAATTCATTTCAGAAGCACGAAGCGCGGCTGCCGTGTCTGTTGTAAAATATGGGTTTCCCGTTCCTGCTGCAAAAATAACAACGCGGCCTTTTTCCATGTGTCGCATAGCTTTGCGGCGGATATACGGCTCACAAATGGCAGACATCGGAATAGCAGACATCACGCGGGTTTTAATTTCAATATTTTCAAGCGCGTTTTGCAAAGCCAGGGCATTAATCACAATCCCCAACATTCCCATATAATCAGCCGTTGTTCTGTCCATACCTTGCGCCGCACCCGAAACACCCCGGAAGATGTTACCCGCACCAACAACAACACAAACCTCAATGCCAGATTCTACTGCTTCTTTTATATCCTCGGCAACACGGTTAACCGTTGTGGGGTCAAGGCCAAATTCATTCTCCCCCATCAAGACTTCGCCTGACATTTTCAATAATATACGTTTATATTCTGGCTTTTTTCCCATGACATTCCCCGAAAGACTTAAATTTCACCCTAATGTAATTACAGCCGCGCTGAAAGGCAACGCGGCTGTTTAAATTTCTTCACATTATTAACGATTGACCTTAACCGTTTGCCACTTTTGAAACTTCAGCAGCAAAATCCTCTTCTTCCTTCTCAATTCCTTCGCCCAATTGGATACGGGCATAAGATTTAAGCTCAACTGGCGCACCAACATCTGACGCGGCATTTTCCAGAAGTTTTGAGATTTTGGTTTCACCGTCAATGACAAATGTTTGATCCATCAAGCAAATTTCCTCATAGAACTTACGCATACGGCCTTCTAACATTTTCTCAACAATCTCGGCAGGCTTACCCTCGGCAAGGGCTTGCGCTCTAATGATGTCCTTTTCACGCTCCATCGCAGATGCATCAACATCATCACGTTTGAGGTATTTTGGGAAAGCGGCGGCAGTGTGCATCGCAATTTGCTTACCTAATGCTTCCAACTTGGCTTTATCACCTGTTGATTCAAGAGCAATCAAAACACCAATTTTACCCAAATTCGGTGCCACTGCATTGTGAACATACCCAACAACAACACCGTCATTCACGGATAATTTCTCCATACGACGAACATTCATGTTTTCACCAATGGTTGCTACCAGATTTGTTAAAGTATCCTGAACAGATTTACCTTGGTAATCTGCAGCCATCAACGCAGCCAAATCCTGAACCTCTAAGGCCTTTTCAGAAATGTTTTTTACAAATGTTTGAAAGTTTTCGTTACGGGCAACGAAGTCAGTTTCGGAGTTAACCTCAACCACCGCGCCTGTTGTTCCATTTGAAACAATCGCAACAAGACCTTCTGCTGCGGTACGGCTTGATTTTTTCTCTGCCTTTGCCAAACCTTTTTTGCGCAAGAAATCTACGGCTTCTTCCATGTTGCCATTCACTTCTTCAAGTGCCTTTTTGGCATCCATCATACCCGCACCAGATTTTTCACGCAGTTCTTTGACCATACTTGCTGTAATTTGTGTCATTCTATAATCCTTTATCTAAGTTTTTTGTCATCCTTTGGCTTGACCAAAGGATCTTTTAAATGAAAACGAGATCCTGCGATCAAGTCGCAGGATGACGTTAATAAGATTAACCCGCAGAAGCGGCTTTTTTAACGTCTTCGGCTTCTGCCTCAGCTTCCGCTGCTTCGGCTTTTGGAGCCTCTTCTGCTGCTTCAGCAGATTTTGCTTCCGCCTTTGCTGTAGCTTTTTTGGCTGCCTTTACTTTGACATCAACATCGACTGCTGCGCCTATATCTTTACCTGCAGATGCCATCTCGGCTTGCAGACCATCAAGGATAGCGTCAGAAAACATATCGCAATAGAATGAAATTGCGCGAATGGCATCATCATTTCCTGGGATAGGATAATCAACACCATCTGGGGTTGAATTAGAGTCAAGAATTGCAAACACAGGAATACCAAGTTTGTTTGCTTCCATCACGGCAATATCTTCTTGGTTTACATCAATAACGAATAGAGCATCAGGTTGTCCGCCCATATCTTTAATTCCACCAAGCGCAAGTTCAAGCTTTTCACGCTCACGTTCCATCATCAGAAGTTCTTTCTTCTTCAAACCTGACTCTTCTGGTTTTGCCAAAATGTCAGTCACTTCACGTAGACGAGTGATAGAATTAGAAATTGTTTTCCAGTTGGTCATCATGCCGCCCAACCATCTGTGGTTCACATAGTATTGACCACAACGTTTTGCGCTTTCTGCAATTTTTGCTTTGGCTTGGTGTTTTGTTCCAACAAACAATACACGGCCGCCTTTGGCGACAATATCACGCATCGCCTGAAGGGCTTGACCCATCATCGGTGTAGTTTGTTGCAAATCTAGAATGTGAATGCCGTTACGCACCCCAAAGATATATTGTTGCATTTTCGGGTTCCAACGACGTGTGTGGTGACCGAAGTGAACGCCTGCTTCAAGCAGGTCTTTCATTTTTACGACAGGCATAGGCATGGTAATTTCTCCTTATATTTCAACCAGTTATGTCCTCGATGCGCCTTGCTAGCATGCTAGACTGGGTAAGGAACGCATCTGTGAATTACCCGTGATTCCACGGATTTGCGCCTGTTTTATGGGGTTTTAAGAGATAATGCAAGGGAAATATTATTTTTTTATTGACATAATTAATGAGTCTTGATATTTAATTATGTCAACAAAATCGAGTCGGAGAGTAAAAAATGGATGATAAACCAATAGAACTAAAAAAATTTGACCTTAGTCGCAATGAAATAAACGAATTAGCTGATGGATTGTGGAAAATATTTAGACGCGGTGCTCGCGCCATTGAAAATGATAATATATACACAAACGATAAAGCAGAAATCGCTGTAAGAGCTGCTCAAGCACTAATAGCATTAACCAAATGTTAAAATAGCTACCCCTCGCTATGCTTCACATAACCTGGGGTTTTTTGAAGGGTGCTGAGCATGTCTTGGGGGATATTATATTTCCCTTTCAGCTCTATCTCCGCAATATGCCCGTCGGCCAAATGCGCATAGAGGTAAATTTTGACATTCCCTGCCCCGCTTATCTGTAAGGCGTCATGCAATCGCTGAATAGGGGCTGGTGCATCAATATGGATTTTCAATTCCCGCACCTTGTCGGCCATCGCTTCATCAAGTGGTTCAATAATTTGCCCTAAGAAACGAAGTTCTTCATCTTTCATTTCTGCGTCTGCACGAATTGACAGTGCTGTTCCAGGGATTAAAAAATCGCGCGCCCGTGCTAGAGTTTCAGAGAAAATCATCACTTCATAAACGCCTGTAGAATCCGAAAGTTGCAAAAAGGCAAATTTATTGCCTGACTTGGCCGACACACGCTCCTGTTTTCGGATCAAAACTCCTGCCATGTGTACGCGGCCAGAGGGTGAGCGCTCGATCTTACGGGCAACCCGATTGAGCGGCGTAACGCCCATTCTTTCCAACTGTTCCATCCGCGCATCAAGAGGATGTGCGGAAAGATAAAACCCTACAGCGCCAAATTCGTGCGCTAATTTTTCAAGTGCATCCCAAGCTTCCGTCGGCGCATAGGCAGGCATTTCACTTCCCACGTCTTCACCACCAAACAAGCTCGACTGGCCACTCTCCCGCTCCTGCGCGAGGGAACTTGCATGACGCAGAAGCATTTCCATGTTGCCATACAGCTCAGCCCGATTGGGGTTAAAACTGTCAAACGCACCAGAACAGATCAACCCGTCAAACTGGCGCTTATTCATAACTTTAGTATCAAGGCGAGAGACAAAATCTGCTATGTCTTTGAAATCGCCGTTGGCTTGCCTCTCGGCCACAATTTTTTCCATTGCGCCCTCACCCACCCCTTTAAGCGCAGCCAAAGCGTAACGTACTTTGCCATTTTCAACTTCGAACATCACGCCTGATTTATTAATGTCAGGCGGCAGGAGTTCAATTCCCATCCGGTCAAGCTCTTGCTTAAAAACACTCAACTTGTCTGTATTGCCGTAATCGAGCGTCATAGACGCCGCCATAAATTCAACGGGATAATTGGCTTTTAACCACGCTGTTTGATAGGCAATCAAGGCATAGGCCGCCGCGTGCGATTTGTTAAACCCATAGCCTGCGAATTTTGCGATTTGATCAAAAATGGCAGATGCTTTTTCAGCAGGCACTTGATTATTTTCGAGCGAACCGTCTACAAATTTCGCCCGCTCTTTATCCATTTCCTCTTTAATTTTCTTCCCCATTGCGCGGCGAAGTAAATCCGCGCCGCCCAAAGAATACCCTGCCAAAATCTGGGCGGCCTGCATCACTTGTTCCTGATAAATCATAATCCCGAAAGTTTCTTCAAGAATAGGTTGTAATTTCGGATGCAGATAATCTGCCTCATCCTGCCCCGCCTTGGTTGAGATATATTTGGGAATATTATCCATTGGCCCTGGGCGATAGAGCGCCACAAGCGCAATAATATCTTCGAACCGGTTGGGCTTCATTTTTCGCAAGACATCTTTCATGCCCGTGCTTTCCAACTGGAATACGCCTGTTGAAATACCTGAAGCCATCAAATCATAACTGGGTTTATCATTCAGGGGGATTTTAAGAATCTCATATTCTTTCCCTTGGGTTTTCTTGATGGTCTGCACAGCCTTTTGCACAACGGTAAGTGTTTTAAGTCCCAAAAAGTCAAACTTGACCAAACCCGCTTGTTCTACATATTTCATATTAAACTGTGTCACAGGCATATCGGATCGCGGATCACGGTAAAGCGGCACCAACTCATGCAATGGCCTGTCCGCAATCACTAGCCCTGCCGCGTGGGTGGAGGCATGGCGATACAACCCCTCTAGCTTCAACGCAATATCAATCAATTTTTCTGACGTTTCATCTTTTTTGATTTCGGCACGAAAATCTGGGTCAGCATCCAACGCTTCTTGCAAAGTTGTCGGCTGTGCAGGATTGTTTGGGATCATCTTGGCAATACGATCAACCAAACCATAAGGCATTTGTAAAACCCGTCCAACATCGCGTACCACCGCCCGCGCCTGTAATTTTCCAAAGGTGATAATCTGCGCTACACGGTCCTTGCCGTAACGTTCTTGAACATAAGAGATAACCTCTCCCCGGCGATCCTGACAAAAATCCACGTCGAAGTCAGGCATCGATACCCGCTCGGGGTTTAGAAAACGCTCAAACAGAAGATTGAACTGCAAAGGATCAAGGTCCGTGATTTTTAAGGCCCACGCCACCACAGAGCCCGCACCCGATCCCCGTCCAGGCCCCACAGGAATACCGTGTTCCTTGGCCCACTTAATAAAGTCAGAACAGATCAGAAAATATCCTGGAAAGCCCATATTGATGATGGTTTCCAGTTCAAATTCCATGCGATCAAAATAAACATCGCGCGATGCATGATTTTCAAAATTATCTAACCGCCATTGCAGCCCTTCTTTGGCCTGCGCCCGAAGTTCTTCAACTTCGCTGCGCCCACTTTCTGTTTCAAAAGGCGGAAGCAGCGGATTGATGGATTTTAAAATGAATGAGCATCTTTTGGCAATTTGTATCGTGTTCTGGGTCGCTTCAGGAAGATCAGAAAACAGTTCTATCATTTCGGTAGGCGTTTTAAAATAATGCTGTCTTGTAACTTTGCGCCGGTCTTCTTCGGTGATATAACGCCCTTCGGCAATACACAGCAGCGCATCGTGGGCTTCATACATATCAGGTGCACTAAAATATGCATCATTGGTCGCCACAAGCGGGATATTATATTTGTACGCTAAATCAATAAGTGCTTCTTCATGTAGTTCCTCTTCACGCAAGCCATGACGCTGAATTTCAATATAGAAACGATCACCAAAAATTTCTTGCAGCTTCGAAATGTCTTTTTCTTCACGGAACCCTTTTACGGCTCCACCAGAAAGACAGATCAAACCATTGTTATGCTCCGCCAACGCTTCAAACGATGTCGCCACAGATTTACTGACATCGCCTTCCATATAGGCGTCACTAACAATCTTCGATAAATTTTTATATCCCGCCTCGTTTTGAACAAGCAGAACAAGCTGCTGTTCTGCCTCTCCTACATTCACCTGACAACCGATGATGGGTTGAACCCCTTTTCCTGTTGCCGCCATTGAAAATTCAAGCGCGCCAAACATATTATTGCTATCGGTAATGGCGACCGCGGGCATTTTATCCGCTGAACAAAGCTCGGCGATTTCTTTCGTACGAATAGCCCCTTCCGCGAGTGAATACGCAGAATGCACGTGCAAGTGAACAAATTCAGCAAGGTTGGACATGCCCTAGACTAGCATTATTAAGAGAAGAATAAACAGAGGTGAATGGCTATTTTCCACGCAAAATGGATTAATAACTGATAATCTTACCGCCTTTAAGCTCTAAAATACGGTCCATTCGCTCCGCGATCTGCATATTATGGGTAGCAATCACAGCGCCAATTCCCGCATGACGTACCAAGTTGATTAAAAGTTCAAAAACAGTTTCAGATGTTTCTGGATCAAGGTTACCTGTTGGTTCATCGGCCAATAACAATTTGGGATCATTCGCCAAAGCCCGAGCTATGGCCACGCGTTGTTGTTCTCCGCCAGACAAACGTGCAGGCCTGTGATCAAAACGATGATCCATTTTGAGAGAAGTTAAAAGAGATTTCGCTTTCTCTTCCGCTGCTTCTTTTTTAATTCCTGCAACCATTTGTGGAATAACCACATTCTCAAGCGCCGTAAATTCTGGAAGCAAGTAATGAAACTGATAGACGAAACCTATAAATTCACGGCGCATTAATGTGCGAGCTTTATCGTTCATCGCTTGAATTTTTTGACCGCCAACCATAATGTCGCCGCGCGTTGGCTGATCAAGCAGCCCAACAGTTTGTAGAAACGTGGATTTTCCTGATCCACTTGGTCCTACAAGCGCAACAATTTCCCCTGATTTCACCTCAACATCGACATTATTAAGCACAGCAAGGCTTTGCTCTCCTTGCTCGTAAATGCGTGTCAGTCCCTGAGTTTTAAGAATGGCTTCATTCATAACGTAAAGCCTCCACAGGATCTAAACGGCTGGCACGCCATGCAGGATAAATTGTTGCGGTAATTGACAAGGTAAAGGCCATCCCTACAACCGCAATCACATCTTGCCAATCAATAATGGCGGGCAACTGTGACAGAAAATAAATTTCATCGGCAAACAGTTCTGTGCCTGTAATGCTTTCCAAAAACTGACGAATGGTTTCAATATTTTTTGCAAAGGCAATTCCTAAAACAGCACCTGCGAGCGTTCCGCTAAATCCAATGCTTGCCCCTGTTAATGTAAATATTTTAAGCATATTGGACTGTGTCGCCCCCATCGTTCTTAAAATAGCAATATCTTTACCCTTGTCTTTGACGAGCATAATCATCGAAGAAATAATATTGAATGCCGCGACTACAATAATCAGGGTTAAAATCAAAAACATCACATTGCGTTCAACATCCAGGGCATTCAGGAATGCACTATTAGACTCCCGCCAATCATATATTCCTGCTTGACCATCAATCGCCTGAAGTAATTCTGGTTTGATTTTTTCTGCCATATTTTCATTTGTCGCCATCACTTCTATGGAATTTACGGCATCTTTAAGTTGAAAAAATTGCTGTGCCGACGGCAAATCCATAAAGACAAAGCCATTGTTATATTCAAACATTCCCACATCAAAAATTAATCCCACTTTATAAGTGCGCGAGCGGGGAATTGTCCCAAAAGGTGTTGCTTTCCCCTTGGGCGCTAATAAGGTGAGGTCATCCCCTATTTTTAAATTGGTTCGTTTGGCAAGGGCGCTGCCAATCGCCACCTGCTGTTCTTTGAAATTGGTGAGTTCCCCCTGAACAATAGAATCTGAGATAATGGGTTTGGTTGCAAAATCTTCACGGGACATCGCACGCACCATCGCACCCGTGGCCATACCATTCACGGATATAAGAACCTGCCCTTCGACCATCGGACGAACTGATTCAACCCCCTTGATATTTTCAAGGCGGGAAACCAATGACATATAATTTTGAAGCGGGCCTGTTTGCGAATAGACATTCAAGTGACCATTTAACCCCAAAATACGATCAACCAGTTCTGCCCGAAAGCCATTCATGACGGACATCACAATAATCAAGGTTGCCACGCCAAGCATAATCCCAAGGAACGAAAAACCCGCAATGACAGATACAAAGCCTTCTGCCTTACGAGCTCGCAAGTATCGCCATGCCATCATGCGTTCAATGGGTGAAAACATATTAATACGCCTTTGCGATAAGTACTTTTTCACCATTATCATCAAATGGCATATTTCGAGTTGAGAGGGAGTATTCACCCATCACTTTTTCAAGCGCGCTGTCTTCTAAAACAGAAATTGGCGCTCTCACAAAACCAATCTTTCCTGCTTTGAAAAATGCTTCAATATCTGCGAGCGTTTTCACATCATGTGTGTTTTCATCGCGGAATTTGCGCGTGCGGGCCAACATTGTTTCATGGATATCGTCTAAAATGCCCTGCACTTGCGTTAGAAATTCTTCAGCGCCCAATGTTGTCTTACTATCACGACCTATATCACGGCGCACATAGGTCAGTTGCCCTGCTTCCATTTCGCGTTCACCAACCTCAACACGGATCGGCACGCCCTTCTTAACTGCATCCCACATTTTATCTGGAGTGCGCATATCACGGTTATCAACCTTCACACGGAAACCTTTGGTTTTAAGGTCTTCGGCAATCTTTGCACAAAATGCTTCAATCTTGTCGGCGTTGTTATCCTTGGTGACGGGCAGAATAATAACTTGTTGTGGTGCAATACGCGGCGGCATCATCATGCCGTCATCATCACCATGCATCATAATTAACCCACCAATGGTACGCGTGCTAAAAGCCCAGGAAGTTGTATGGCACATATGTTCCTGCTCATCCTTGCCTTGATAGGTAATATTAAAAGTTTTCGCAAAGGTTGTGCCCAGATCATGGGTTGTGGCCGCCTGCAAGGCTTTACCGTCCTGCATCATCGCCTCAAACGCATATGTTTTATTTGCGCCAGGAAATGTTTCTTCAGGCGTTTTGATACCCACAAAACCATCAAAAGCCAGATATTCATTGAAGAATTTTTTATAAAGGCTCATCACATGCAAGCAATCTGCTTTTGCGCCTTCATGGTCTGCAAAGGCGTTATGCCCCTCATGCCAAAAAAATTCAGCCGTACGCAAAAATAATCGTGTGCGCATTTCCCACCGCAGAACCTGCGCCCATTGGTTTAGTTGCAGGGGCAAGTCACGATAAGATTGAATCCACCGTGACATCGCATCCCCGATAATGGTCTCTGATGTCGGGCGAACGACGTATGGCTCCTCTAGTTTGGCATCTTCAGCGGGTTGAAGCCCCCCTTTTCCATCACTTTCCAAACGGTGATGCGTTACAACCGCACATTCTTTTGCAAAACCATCAACATGTTCGGCTTCACGGGAAAAGAAGCTCATCGGGATAAGCAGCGGAAAAGATGCATTCTGCACGCCATATTCTTTCAGCCATTTATCAAAAATTTCCTGACATTTTTCCCAAATTGCCCACCCGTAAGGCTTGATAATCATACAGCCCCGCGTTGGTGAAGTTTCCGCCATATCGGCAGCCTTCACGACCTCTTGATACCACAGCGCGAAATCTTCATCTCGCGTTGGGGTAATGGCTGTTCTGGCTTTTTTTTGATCGTTGTTTTTTGCGGCGGCCTTATTCATTATAATACATCTCTCTATATTCTCCACCTTCGACAACATCACTTTCTGTGTCTATGGGTGGATCAACTTCTATTTGTCCAATATTGATATGGGCGGGCGGTATGGCTTGGGTCGGTAATATTTCTACAGCTTCCGTTACCATATCTTCCTCTGAAGGTGACTTTATGACATCTTCTATGTTCTGTCCATCGTCCTCTAAGGCTTGAACGGGGGAGTTTACAACGATTTCTTCTTCAATTTGCTTATGAGACTGCCCGCATAGGGTCATCACGGGCGCTGTCCAGTCCTGCCCGTTATATGTAATTTTTCCATCTTGATAAATCTCAAGCATCCCCAACGGCGCTTCTAACTGAAACCCATTCACCAAAGTTGTAAGGCGTTGCGCCAGATCAATATTTAACGGCACTTTAATCACATTCGGGACTTGAAAAGCAGTCGCATTTAAATCCGCAGGAACCACCGCATTCCCATAAGCATCAATACCCGCCTGATATGCTACATCGCTTTGCGGGATGTGAGCAGCAGCAACCTGACAAACAGGATCGGCTTTCTCTTCTGCATGAACTGAACCCACTGCCGTCATCACGAAGAGCATAACGAAAATCAATAGCAAAGTTTTATTATGAATGAATGTTATCATAGAGAATCCTCTTTCACCATTTCACGAGCAATTTCATAAAAATCAATAACCTCGAAATGAATCAATAGCGCGATGATAATCCAGATAATTGTCGAAATTATGAAGGTCATCATAAATTTCTTTTTAATTCTGGGATTCGCAGGCGCACTGCCTGCCATTCCTGTTTCTGGTGCTTCCTCTTTGTGATTTCCCCACGGCAACACCGTGAACAACACCGTCCAGAACACCAACAAATAAACAATAACACCTGTGAATATGCTCATTAAACCCTCGTCAGATGGACAGAGATTTTTGCTTTAATCCGCAGCACTTCGAAAATATCTCGACGAATACCAATGCGGATTTTTTCGGCAATTTCAACATCGCTTAACTTAGACCGTTTAAGTCCCGCTACCATATCTTCAACTTCATCAATTAAGTCTTCAGCGAATTCTTTTTCTTCGTCGTCATCTTCATCAATCAACCCCACAAGAGATAAATGGGGACGCGCCATTAAATTTCCATTTCTATCAATCACAATAGAGGCGTGAACCGTTCCAGAAAATTGTAATTTTCGACGTTCTGAAATAGCAACGTGGGAGGCACTGATAATCCGCCCTGGCTCAACGGCCAATAATCCTGTCTCCACATGATCCAAAATTTCCGCTTTTCCAGGTGCTAGTTTTATAACGGAACCATTATTCGGCGCCACAACCTGTGCAATCTGGCTCTGCCGAGCAAGCTCTGCCTGATCTTCAATCATGACTTTTTCACCGTGGACAGGTACAACAATTTGCGGCTTCAACCAATCATACATTTGTTTAATCTCATCGCGCGCAGGGTGACCAGAGACATGAATAATATGTTTTGTATCGCGCGGGTTAATAACATTCACGCTAGAGCCCGCCAAACGGTTTTGAACAAAATTAATTTCTTTTTCATTACCTGGAATGGGACGCGCCGAAAATACAACTGTATCTCCCGCTTGCAATTTGATATTGCGTTGATCTCCTCGGGCAATCCGGGCAATTTGCGCGCGAGGTTCACCTTGTGATCCCGTTGCAATAATAACCAATTTATCGCGGGGAATTAAATTAATATCATTTTCGTCAATCATATCTTTAACTCCATCCATAAAACCGCATTCTTTTGCTGCACCAATCATACGGTGAAGGGAACGGCCAATCACCGCAACATGACGGTCTGTTGCCTCCGCTGCCTTGCAAATTGAAACAACACGGCCAATATTAGACGCAAACATTGTCACAACAACCCGCTGCTCACACTCCTTAAAAACCTGTTCCAACCCTTTTTCAACATCGCTTTCTGATCCAGAAAATCCATTAACGCCTGCGTTGGTTGAATCTCCGATGTAAGCCAGAACACCCTTTTTCCCAATAGCCTTAAAGGTTTCGGGATCAATGGGTTTACCAATAATTGGTTTAGGGTCGAGATTCCAATCACCACTATGAACGACCTGCCCCAACTCCGTTTCAATAGTGAGAAGAGAGCTTTCAGGTACTGAATGCGTAACGGGAATAAACGTTGTTTTAAATGGGCCAATGTCAATGGGATCATGCTGTTTGATAATACGAATACGTGCCCCCTTGCATTCAGGATTTTCTGCTAACTTCTTTTGCAAAATTATCGCTGTGAATGCCGTACAGAAAATTGGACACTTTATACGCGACCATAAATGGGCAACACCGCCAATATGATCCTCATGTGCGTGGGTAATCACCAAACCTGCAATATCACGTTTATGATCTTCTAAAAACTGTGGGTCTGGTAGCAGAATATCAACGCCTGGATAATATTCATCGGCAAAGCCCATCCCCATATCAACCGCAAGAATTTTGCCCTGATAGGCATAAACATTCAGGTTCGCACCAAATTGTTCAGCACCGCCAAGCGGAATAAAAACTAATTCATTCGCGTTTAAATCCATTAGGCACTTTTCCTTTTATACTCCGAACAGATTTGAGAATGAATATATACCAAACCTTTCATGATTAATTCGCCATCAACAACATCAAAAATATCTGTGCCTTTGGAAAATAATGGGGCAAGCCCTCCTGTCGCGATAACAAACGGTTTGCACCCCATTTCATCACTAACTCGATTCACCATGCCCTCGATGAGACTTATATATCCCCAGTAAATTCCTGATTGCATCGCATGTTTGGTGTTCTGACCTATTATCTTTTCAGGTTTTTCAACTTCAACTTTTGGTAACTTTGCTGCCGCCTGATGAAGAGCCTCAAGGGATAAATTAATCCCTGGCGCGATGACACCGCCGCAATATTGTCCTTGCTCATCTACCACATCAAAGGTTGTCGCCGTTCCAAAATCAACAATGATAGCGGGTTTTTGATAATGGGCACACGCCGCAACGGCATCCACCAATCTGTCCGCCCCAACCTCATGTGGGTTATCAATCATAATTTTTATTCCTGCATTTTCATGCGTGACAAAAATAGGATCAATTTCAAACTCTTTTTTACAAAACATCTGGAGTGAGCTGTTTATTTTTGGCACCACGGAACTGACGATAATGGCGTCAATCGTAGAAAATTTTTCTGCTATTTCTGCTAATAAGACGGCACTCCCCGCTCCCGTTTCACCACGCCACTGCGCCTTTTGTTTTTCACCATCGTAAACGGCAAAAACAATATTGGTGTTTCCTGCATCAATCGCTAACAACATTTAGTTTTTACTCTCTTTTTATTCTTTGGCAAAATGCACCTCGGCGGCATGGATGATCTGCTCTTGATGATTATCATTTACCAAAATCAAACTCCCATCTTCCTGAATGCCTTTAAATATTCCTTTAAAACTTTCTTGCGGAAGACGCGCTGTCATCGGTTGCCCCAGGCCATGGGCTTGTTTTAACCATGCTTCACGAATAGGCGCAAACCCTTTCTCCCGCCACATAGTATAATAATATGACAATTTATTAAGGATTGTGTCGCGTACCTTGTTAATATAAACGGGCTCCTTCGCAACATCGTTCAACGCCACACCCAATTCTGGCGCTTTAAAGATGTTTACCCCCATACCCAAAACGATAGCGTTTAGCTGATTATTCCTAATATATGACTCGAGCAAAATACCAGAAACCTTTCTGCCATCTATAAAAACATCATTTGGCCATTTCAGGGTTTTGATGTGATCTCGGACATCAATATAGTCATCCAGGGCTGAAGATAAAGCGATGGCCACCACAAAAGCAAGCTGTCCTGCCTGCGTCAAATCACATTGTGGGCGCAGCAAAATTGACAAATAGAGGTTACCAATCGGTGATGTCCATTGATTGCCGTGACGCCCCTTGCCCCCCTGTTGTTGAAGAGCCTGAATGACAAAGCCTTCGGCCTCCCCCTCATCCACAGCATCAAAAACATAGTTCTGTGTACTGACAACTTTCTGGTACTGCTCTATACGCCACTGGATCGGCATTACTGACCAAACATACTCACGACAGAGCTTTGCGCGATATTTATCAACGGCGATGGATTAAAAATAAATACCAAAACGAAGAAAAGGGACAGCCCGATAATAATTTTGCGTGACGTTTCAATTTCTTTATCAAATTTTTCAACGGGGTCGTCAAAGAACATTGTCTTGATAATACGTAAGTAATAATAAGCCGCCACAACAGATGTTAAAACCCCAAGTACGGCCAAGACATATGTCCCTGATTCAAGCGCCGCCTTAAACACCATAAATTTTCCGAAGAACCCTGCTAACGGGGGAATACCACTCATCGAAAACATAAGTATCGCCAAAGGATAGGCCAGCCATGGGGAATTGCGGGACAGCCCTGCCAAGTCAGAAACTTTTTCCAACGCGGCCCCATCACGGCGCATACAAAGAACAATGCCAAATGTTCCTGCTGTCATCACCATATAAATGGTCAGATAAACAAGGACGGAGGCTAACCCCGAAGCTCCTCCCGCCACGATACCAATCAAGACATACCCCATATTGCCGATGGAGCTATAGGCAAGTAGGCGCTTGATATTATCTTGACGTAGCGCCGCAAAAGCCCCCACCATCATCGACATGAGTGATAAGAACCACATGATCTGGAACCATTGATCACTCAGCGAAGCAAACGGGACGAATAATAAACGGATAATCAGGGCAATCGCCGCCACTTTAGGCACAATCGCAAAAAAGGCCGTCACGGATGTTGGCGCTCCTTGATAAACATCGGGTGTCCACATATGAAAGGGTACAGCAGAAATCTTGAAGGCCAAGCCTGCCATGATAAAGACAAACCCAAGTACTGCGCCAATGGAAACCTCTTCTCCCAAAGTTTGTCCAATAACGTGGAAATTTGTTGTTCCCGTAAAACCGTAAATGAGTGAAATACCAAAAAGCAACATCCCTGAAGATATCGCGCCCAGGACAAAATATTTCATCCCTGCTTCGGCTGACTTCATATGATCGCGGCGGATCGCAGCCAGAACATAAAGACTTAGAGACTGAAGCTCTAACCCCATATAAAGGGATAGCATATCATTGGATGACACCATCAACATCATCCCCACCCCTGCAAATAACATCAGAATGGGATATTCAAACCGCACAACGTTATCTTGATGTAGGTATTGAACGGATAAAGTTACGCAGGTAATTAAACCCGAGATCACAAGGAATTTCATAAAGAATGTAAAACGGTCATGGACGAACATACCGTTCAAAATTGCTTCACCATTTGTGTTTTGGTTTGCCATAAACAACATCGCAATGGCTAAAACCCCTACTACAGACCAACTCATTAAATTTGTTGAACTGTTACCACGCAGAACCCCGAGAACAAGCAAAATCATCCCCGTAACAGATAAAAATATTTCTGGAACAATGGGGCCTAAAGAAGAAAAATCAATACTACTCATTATTTTCTCCATTTGAACTTTCCAGACCTTTGGCGACGCCTGCTTCGTATTGGCCAATTAATTTTTGAACAGATGGTGCCACACGATCCATCACATAAGACGGTGCCACACCAAGCCATAAAACCATCAAAACAAGGGGAACCAGATATCCGTATTCCAATTTATTCACGTCTTTCATGGCCGCCGCATCGTCATTTTTTTGTACACCAAAAATGACATTACGATACATCACCAACATATAGGCTGCGCCCAAAACAACGCCTGTTGTCGCACAAACGGCAATCACTGTATCAACCTGAAACGCTCCCATCAGACTCAAAAACTCACCCACGAAGCCCGATGTCCCTGGCAACCCGACAGATCCCAACATCAAAATCATAAATATGGTGGCATATTTGGGCATGTTTTTAACCAATCCGCCATACCGCGCCATTTCACGCGTATGTAGACGATCATAAACGACGCCAACACACAGGAATAATGCGCCAGAAATAATTCCGTGCGAAATCATCTGGAAGACCCCGCCTTCAATCCCTTGCGTTGTTGCACTGAAAATCCCAAGGGTTACAAACCCCATATGCGCCACGGAAGAATAAGCAATCAGCTTCTTCATGTCTGTCTGCACAAGCGCCACAAGAGAAGTATAGACAATCGCAATAACGGACATCCACATCACCATCGGGGCAAAAAATTCGGATGCTTCTGGGAACATCGGTAGAGAGAAACGAAGGAAACCATACCCCCCCATCTTCAAAAGAACTCCCGCCAAAATTACAGATCCCGCAGTCGGTGCCTCTACGTGTGCATCAGGAAGCCAGGTATGAACAGGCCACATCGGCATCTTCACGGCAAAACTGGCAAAGAACGCTAGCCACAACCAAATTTGCACATCGCGGGCCACAGGATTTGCCATCAAGGTTTGAATATCGCTTGATCCTACTTCAAGAAATAGAACCAACAACGCCACCAACATTAAGACAGAGCCTAACAGCGTATATAGAAAGAACTTGAATGCCGAATAAACACGGCGTGCACCACCCCAAACACCAATGATGATGAACATTGGAATGAGAACACCTTCAAAGAAAATATAGAATAAAACAGCATCAAGAGCGCAGAATGTGCCAATCATAAATGTTTCAAGCACTAAAAATGCAATCATATATTCTTTGACTCTGTTTTTAATGGAATTCCAACTGGCGAGAATACATATCGGCGTCAATAATGTGGATAGCATTACAAAGAAGAGCGATATACCATCAACGCCCATGTGATAACTAATCCCTAGCGCAGGAAACCATTCAGTTTTTTCAACAAACTGGAAGTCCGATGTTTCAGGATTAAATTGAAACATCATATAGAGCGACAAGATAAAATTAAAAGTCGTCGTATAGAGCGCCACTCTTTTTGCATTGCGGGCAACAATGTCTTCCTGCCCACGGATGAGCAGGATAAAGCCTACACCCGCCAAAGGTAGAAATGTTAGTAAAGAGAGAATGGAAAACTCAATCATGCTTTATTCTCCCCCTTTTGGATGAAGTCCAGAGACCACATCAAGATTGACATGCTCCAATCCCAAATTCATTTTCACGTAAAACCAACTGATCATCGCAATCAAACCTATCATCATGACAAAGGCATACTGGAAAACATACCCAGATTGAAAGCGACTTAAAAGCGCACCAAAACCAACAGAACGGTTTGCTACGCCATCAGGACCGATCCCATCCACCACATTTTTGTCAGATGCCCAGAATAATTTTCCTAACTTAATTGCAGGTTTTACAAAAACGGCATCATATAGTTCATCAAAATACCACTTATTGAACAGCAACGCGTGGACTGGTTTGAATATTTTTGTAAAAACTCCAGGTAGTGCAGTAAATTGCAGATAGAAAACCCATCCTAAAAACAGACCAATCACTCCCATATAAACAGGTAACATTTTGACCCATTCAGGAACACCATGGGCCGCGGCAACTGTGTCATTTTCAGGTAAAATAAATAATGATTTACCCCAAAATTGTTCGCGGGTGATCTCTTTGCCGTGTTCTTCTTCATCTAAAATCGGCGCTTCAACAGTATGTTCAACAATTACCTCTTCATGCTCCGTTGTCGCATGGACATTATGATGAGCACCGCCGACAAAAGGTTCATAAAAAACAAATCCCGCAAATAATGCCCCCGTTGCTAAGACCACCAAAGGCGTCAACATAATCGCGGGAGATTCATGAACATGGTCCATCGTGTGTTTATCGGCTCTGGGTTTTCCATGAAACGTCATAAATAAAAGACGAGCAGAATAAAATGCTGTCATAATTGCCGCCGCAATCCCCAACCAGAACGCGAAATCACCAAACCATGTATGATCGGCAAAGGCACTTTCCAAGATCATATCTTTGGAATAATAACCTGCAAAAAATGGAACACCCGCCAAAGCCAAAGATCCAATCCACATCAAGACATAAGTCATGGGGATTTTTTTCCAAATTCCACCCATTTTCCGCATATCCTGCTCATCACTCATCGCGTGAATAACGGATCCCGCCCCTAAGAACAGTAGGGCCTTAAAGAAAGCATGAGTCATCAAATGGAAAATCGCCGCGCCGTAAGCTGATACACCAAGCGCGAAAAACATGTATCCCAATTGTGACATGGTTGAATAGGCAATCACGCGTTTAATATCAAACTGCGTCATACCAATTGTTGCCGCCACAAAGGCTGTTACCCCGCCAACAACTGTAACCACCATTAACGCCGTCGGCGCATATTCAAACAAAGGAGATAAGCGCGCTACCAAAAACACGCCTGCTGTCACCATTGTTGCCGCATGGATCAAAGCAGACACAGGCGTTGGCCCTTCCATCGCATCAGGAAGCCAGGTGTGAAGCCCAAGTTGCGCGGATTTCCCCATCGCACCCATGAACAATAATAAACAAACCAGAGTGATGGCGTTTAAGTCATAACCTAAAAACGCCATGACCGTGTCTTTACTTTCTGCGGCCTGAGAAAATAATTCATCAAACTGCACCGTGCCAAACAAAAAGAACGCGGCGAAAATTCCCAGTGCCAAACCAAAATCCCCAACGCGATTCACAAGAAATGCCTTAATAGATGCGGCATTCGCACTGTCTTTATGGTTCCAGAAACCAATCAGAAGGTAAGACGCCACCCCAACCCCTTCCCATCCAAAGAAAAGCTGAACCAAATTATCAGAGGTCACAAGCATCATCATCGCAAAGCTGAACAGGCTCAAATATGACATGAAGCGGGCTTTGCACTTGTCATGGCTCATATACCCTACGGAATAAACATGCACACAAGATGAAACTATTGTGACAACACACATCATGACCACGGCCAGTTGATCTAACCGCAACGCCCATTCAACGGATAACGCGCCTGAATTAAACCACGTCATCAAGGTCAAAGTTCTTGCCTCTCCCCCATGCCCTTCATGTCCCATGACAATTTCAAAGAACAACATGATAGACGCAATCGCTGCCACGATAATCCCCGTGCAGGTTACAAACTGCGCGCCCTTGTCACCCATGTTTTTGCCAAAAAGAAAAGCAAGAATAAAACCAACCAATGGCGCGAAGACTGCAACTACTTCTAAAGACATCTGGCTTTACCCCTTCATACTCGAAATATCTTCAACCGCAATAGAACCTTTGGTTCGGAACAGAACGACCAAAATCGCCAGGCCGATCGCCGCTTCTGCTGCTGCCACGGTCAGGATAAATAAAGTGAAAACTTGCCCGACCCTGTCTCCCAACTCGGCAGAAAAAGCAACAAAGTTGATGTTAACGGCCAGAAGCATCAACTCAATACACATTAAAATGACAATCACGTTTTTACGGTTTAGAAAAATTCCAAAAACGCCTAGCGTGAATAACATCGCCGCTAAAGACAGATAATGTGTCAAACCAACCTCTAACATCTAAATCCCCGTCTTTGGTGTAACTTTATGAACCTCAAGCACATCACTCGCTTTACGCGCTTGTTGGTCGGCAATATTTTGCTTTCTTACACCTGGGCGACGACGGTGTGTTAAAACAATGGCCCCAATCATCGCAACCAGCAAAATCAAACCTGCCACCTGAAAGGCAAAAACATAATCTGTATAAAGAACTAATCCCAGAGCTTCTGTATTGGTGATCTTTGCCGCATCTGGCGTAACAGAGGCAATGTTCTTCCCTACCCCGTCTGACATTTTCCACCCAATGAATACGCTAATCAGTTCTGCCAACAAAATTCCTCCCGCTAGCACCCCCATCGGCACATATTGCATCGCCCCTTTGCGTAAATCGGCGAAACTAATATCCAACATCATAACAACAAACAGGAACAACACTGCAACAGCCCCTACATAGACAATCACCAAAATCATCGCAATAAACTCTGCGCCTAAAAGCACGAACAGACCCGCAGCATTAAAAAACGCCAGAATCAGAAACAACACTGAATGGACAGGGTTTTTTGCTGTAATAACCATCATCGCACTCAGCAATGTGACAGCGGCAAACAGGTAAAAAGCGGCAGAGGCAATCATCAAGGACTTAATCTAAATTATGGACCATTAATTGTTGGTTTTAAAACCTAGGCTTTTTATTAATCCTTCACGCGCCTTTACGCAAGTCATCTCATTGAAAAAACAAACAATATCCATGAAATATTAAGC
>Ga0116152_10000583_pt1 | contig 29646 bp, 21 predicted proteins | sample AD_UKC119_MetaG_FD_89894 | JGI IMG/M metagenome (GOLD analysis project Ga0116152, IMG submission 89894) | Active sludge microbial communities of municipal wastewater-treating anaerobic digesters from Hong Kong - AD_UKC119_MetaG | ecosystem: Engineered > Bioreactor > Anaerobic > Digestate... | reverse complement strand
CTGCGGCTACCGCGCTCCCCAAGCTGCGCGAGGCGTTAAGCGGATTACGAACCCTCGTGCTACGGCAGCCAACCGCGGAGGTGTGGAGAAGTCTCGCGATGGCTGAGGAAGCCCTCCTGCACTATCCCGCGGCACTCGAAGCGCTTCAGCAAGCGATCGCGTTGTCAAAGCCGCCGGATCGGAAGGATCTAAAGAGGCTTGCCCAAGTCAAGGAGTACGCTGCAAAGTGGGAAGCGATCGGACTCACGCCGAAGGCCTTGTCGGACCTGGGCAGTTTCCTTGAGACTTCGCTAAACATTGCGGCGTGCGACCACTCACATCGCCACACGAAAGCTTGGCTCGATTCCCGAGGAATGAGGTCCGTTGCGAAGGTGATCAAGTCATTGCAGTCCGCAGGAGGCTTCTGCGACTGCGAAGTCTTGCTCAATGTCGTTTGATTCTTCAGCTATGAATCACCGCGCTGGACGCGGTGGCATACACGGCTGATACCGGAATCGATTCAATCCTGCTTGCGGCCAGCAAACGGCGTATCCGGGGCTCCCACACCCGAACGCCTTCCAAGAAAAGTTCTATTGGTGTACTGTCACCCCGATTACCATTGGCGAATGAAACACCCTCTCGGTGGTTTCTCTCATCCGGGACGCCGTCGCTTTCGGCGTTTCCGTTTCCCGGCTTCGATCACCATGATCTCCACCTTGGCGACACGCGTCACGCTGGTATTTCTCTTCCATCTTCCGGTCGTTTAATGTGAGGACGCCGCCGACGAGCCTGCGGACCTTTCGCTTCTTGCCCTTGACGTTCTTCGACGAAGTTGAGCCCGCCGCTCTCTCCGAGGCTGCTCGGCAGCGACCGAATGTCGGCTCGAGCCTCCGGATCTCTCATGGCCCGGACCAGCGCCGCGACCGAACGACTTGTCCTACCGGAAAGGAATTGCATGACAATCTCCGCCCGTGACCGTATTCGTGACTATTCCTCCTCCCCCGCTCGGCGCTGCTCGTCCGGTGTGGTGGCGTTGGCGACGCTGTGTCTGCTGGCCGCCGACACGCTGTCCGCCGCCGCCGGGCCGAAGCCCAGGCCGGCGCCAGACGACTACACGATCGCCGCTTACTACTTCCCCAACTACCACGTCGACGCCCGCAACGAGAAGCGCCTTGGCAAGGGCTGGACCGAGTGGGAGCTGATCAAAAAAGCCACGCCTCACTTCGAAGGGCATCAGCAGCCCAAGGTCCCGTTGTGGGGCTACACCGACGAGGCCGACCCCAGGGAAATGGCCCGGAAGATCGACGCCGCCGCCGACCACGGCGTCGACGTGTTCATCTTCGACTGGTACTACTACAACGACGGACCGTTCCTCCAGCGCGGCCTTGACGAAGGCTTCCTCGGCGCGAAGAACAACGATCGCATCAAGTTCGCCCTCATGTGGGCCAACCACGACTGGGTCGATCTGTTCCCCGCCAGGGCCAACGGCCGACGCGACCTGCTCTACCCTGGCGCCGTCACGCCCGAGACGTGGGACCGGATCACCGATCTGGTCATCGAGAAGTACTTCAAGCACCCGTCGTACTGGACGATCGACGGCAAGCCGTACTTCTCCATCTACGAGCTGAACACGTTCATGAAGTGCTTCGGTGGGGCCGAGGGCGCCAGGGCGGCGCTCGACCGCTTCCGTGAGAAGGCCGTCGCCGCGGGCCTGCCGGGCGTGCATGTCAACGGCGTCGTCTATGGCGTACAGGTCCTCCCGAGCGAGACGGCCGTCAGAAACCCTCAGCAGCTGGTCCGGTTCCTCGGCCTGGACAGCGTGACGTCGTACGTCTGGGTCCACCACATCCGCGTCGGCTTCCCAACGCAGCCGTACAAGACCGCCCAGGACCACTACAACGGCAATTACCGCAACAACGCCAGGTCGTTCGGCGTGCCGTACTACCCCAACGTCACGATGGGCTGGGACGCTACGCCGCGTACCGAGCAGGGCGTGGCGCCATTCGTCGACCGCGGCTACCCGTACATGGGCGTGTTCACCGGAAACACGCCCGAAGCGTTCAGGGTCGCGCTGGAGGGCGGAAAAATCCTCGCCGACGAGTCGCTGCCCGAGGGCCAGCGCATCATCACGATCAACAGCTGGAACGAGTGGACCGAGGGCAGCTACCTCGAGCCGGATACGTTGAATAAGCTCGGCTACCTTGAAGCCATTAAGGCCGTCTTCGGAAGCGCCCGGCGCTAGTCTCCCGCGACAACAGGAACACGCCGCCAACCGGGCGCCCCGTCGAGGTCGTCGGTTGTGAGACAGTGGACCCGCACCCTGACGTGACGGAGGCGGGCAACCAAGACGCGATGACGATCACGCGGTCCGCGTCGGACGGGAAGCCCGCCACAGCTCGATCCATCACATGAGTCGAACCAAGCGACGCCATCGCCGTGCGCGCAGAAGAAAAGAGCCGGCGATCCACTCGAGGATCGCCGGCTCTTTGTTTATTCATCGCATCTGTGCGTTTGAAATTCAGCGTCGGCGGCGAAGCAGCGTGACGCCAAGGCCGAGACCGAGCAGCGACAGGGCGCCGGGCTCGGGCACGACGACCTGGTAGGTGCCGAGGATCTGCGCCGAACCGAGGTCATCAAACGTGTCGGCCGGGAAGTAGATGTCACCGCTGGCGCTGCCGGCGAGCATATCGGCGTACTCGTTGGGATCGAGGCTGAACGTCGCCGATCCCGTAAAGGCCTGCGAACCCGCCGTGAACGTGCACGTCGTGGCGGACGACCAGGTCCACATGTTCAGGCCCGGATCCGTGCCGCCGCCACCGCGGAAGAGCAGAGGCGATCCGTCGGACGGATTCTCGAAATTCGTGATGTCGCCGGATACGAACGTCGCGGAGAGCGAGTCGCCGGCGCCGCCATAGAAATTCTCGAAGTAAATGCCCGTCGAGTCCGGACCCGACGCGTCGATGGCCGAAAGACCGGCCGTGGCGATCAACGTTACTTCATCCGGCACGGACAGGTCGATGATGATCAGGTCATCGGCGTGCGCCGAACCCGCCAACATCGCGCCCATGACTGCGGCGCAAAGCCATCCTTTTTGCATGCGAGCAAACATTGTATTAAATCTCCTCCCCAGATACTTGCGTAACTCACCTGGATTCAACAGCTGCGGGCTCGGCGACACTGCCGAGCGCATGAGTCATTCACGATACACAATCCGCAGGGCGCGATTCAACCATTCCGCACGGCGTATCGCTGCGCGCCGTCAATGGTCAGAGGTGTCCGGCGCCCCATCTCGACACAGTGTTTTCGGAAGGTGTCCGGAAATCTCATGGCGCACGGAGCGCCACGCAAAGACATGGATTAAACGGTTCGCCCCGAATCAGAACGCGGACATGGCCAAAGTCAGATCGAGCCAAGTCCGAATATGCGAAAAGAAATCGCACGCGTCGCCACGTCAACCCGCGAGATCGCGCCGAACTCGATCGCCCTGGGCGCCATCTGGCCCTGGTGGGAGTCGGCCTTCGCGGGCGGTACACTACGACTGTGTCGCTGACGCTCGGGCGCTAATTCATCCAAAGGAGTCTCACGATGCGCACGCACACAATCATCGCGATCGGCCTGGCGACGTTGGGGACATGGACGCCGGTTTCGGGTGAACCCGAACCGGAAAAGGAATCGCCAACGATCAGGCTGCGGGAACTGCCGAGAATCACGCTGCCCCCATACGAGGAACCACCGCCGGCCAATCGGATCATCGACAAACTCATTGATTCGCTGGCCAACATGGACGCGCCATACTACGGCCTGAGCCCCACCCTTTCAGGCAACGCGTTCGCTCCCCTTGACGGCATGGAAGACGCAACAATGTTCCTGCTGGCGGATCATCAGATCAAACAGCCTGAGGCCTTTCGGAAACTCGTCAGTCTCGGCCCCGCCGCCCTTCCCCGACTGCTCAAGTCGCTCGACGACGACAGGCCGACGAAGATCACGATTCGCCACGAATTCATCTCCGGCGCCATGGTCTTCGGCCAGGAGACGGACGAAAACCCATTGAATCCGATTGAGCAACGCGCCCTGGGCGGATGGCGGCGTGGCGATCCCTTTCACTCAAAGAACACAACGCACGCCTACACTGTCAAGGTTGGCGATGTGTGCTTTGTGGCCATCGGGCAGATCGTCAGCCGCTGGTACAGCGCCGTTCGATATCAGCCAACGGCGTGTATCGTCGTCAACAGTCCCGTCAGGGACCGCAAGCTGGCGCGTGTCATACGGCGGATATGGTCCGGCCCCGACCCGCGAAAGAAGCTGTTCAATTCCCTTCTCACGGACTACGCGACAGAGGGAATCTACAAGGGCGGTGGGCTCGACGAATGGGACGCCGGCAGCGAGTTTCAGACTGGAGCGGCGACACGACTGCTCTACTACTTCCCGAAATCGTCCGCGAAACTGATCGCCGATCGCCTCAACAAACTGGATGTCACGCGCGTCGGCCCCCCCTCAGCCGAACGCGCGAGCGACGAGGAGTTGCGCGCATGGATGGCGCGAGAGGTCAGGAACGGTGTACGGACCTGCGATTTCATTCGCGCTGTCGCCTGGAGCCGGGAGCCTGAGATCGTCGCCGCGTTAGACTCGATCAGGAAACGTACGACGGATACGGATATCATCGACGCAATATCGCCTCCTGAGGACGAGTAGGCCTGATCACGCCCCCGGCGTGTCATGGCCCCCCCCGGGGCGGCGGGCGTTTCGGGCGCCGCATGGAGCCACGAATGGTCGGCAACGACGGCGAGCCACAACATCAGTACGCCATCGATCCCGCGACGATGGCGGCGTATGGGCGCGTGACGCGCTGGGGCCACTGCGCCTGCCTCTTTGCGCGAACGAAGAAAGGCAACCTCCAGGTACCGAACTTCCATCTTGAAACGCAGGATCAGACCGCGCCGGGTTGGCGCGCCATCACGCGTCTGATCGAGCAGTCCGCGCACGCCCGCGCGGGTATCCTCGAACCGTCGTCGAGGATTCCCTGGGAAGACTGGATCGGCGTCATCACGCTGCCGATGACAATCGCGTCACTGGAGAAGGTGAAACAGATTCGCCTTTACGGATCGCACCTGCGCCGGATCCCGCCCGACATCGGTCGAATGAACGCCCTGCAATCGCTGGATCTCTACAGGTCGTATCTGCTGCACTGGCTACCCTACGAAGTCCTTCGCTGCCGGCGGCTGACTGAGAGCCGAATGAGCGTCCGCGCGCTCTACGGCAATCGCAAAACGCGCCTGCCCTTCCCGCGACTCTCGAATCCAATCGAGCTGCTGCTCCCTTCGACCTGCAGCGTGTGCGATCGGTCCTTCGATGAACGCGCCCCGAGGCTCCACTGGACAACGCAGCGCGTCGCGACGGACACTGTCCCATTGCTCGTACACACGTGCTCAAAGGCGTGCGTTGACTCCGTTCCGTCGGCGCCAAAGGGCTGCTTCGAGCGACCTCACCGAGGCGGCGGCGGTGTCGGAATGCCCGCGCCTCGCCGATGAGCCGCCTTCCGGGTTATGATGCAATTCGCAACCGACGCTCGCCGGTTTCGAACTCACCGCCGGAGTGAGATGGAGAGGATCACAATGAATACACGCGCCCTATTCGTTTTGTCCGCGATTGCGTTGGCTTCAAGCGGCTTCGCCGACAACGGCGGCCAACACACGCCTGCATCGCAGCCTTCCACGACCAACCCCGCACAGCCGAAGGCCGCTTCGCAGACGTCCGATCCTGCGGACCTCGAACCTCCGTCGATCGCCAGCCTGACGGCGAATCCAGTTATCGGCTCACTTGGCCTGCCACTGGGAACCGTCGCCGAAATCCGCGCCACGATCGTCGACGGGGATGACCTGCGAATGAAGGCGTATCAGGGCGCCTACCTGCTCCGCGTAACGAACGTCGACGGACGTCCCCTGGAACCGTCGCGAGTGAAGGAGTTTTCTGTACCGCCCTTCATCGGAGTGAAGCTCGCGAACGACGACTTTAGGCTCCACAAGATAAAGACCGGCGCCGAGGCCAAAAGTCTCGACGCCAACCAGGTTGAGGATCTGAAGAAGGGCTACGTCGGCAAAGAGGTGCGTCTGGCGGTCTATGAGACTGGCGCCTATTCCGGAATGCCGCGGAACCTCTCCGACGATGTTCCCGTTTGGCAGAGCACCGATTTTGTCTTCTCGACGTGGCTGGTCATCCTCGCCGATCGATCGTCCGCGTCGCCGGCACACGCCAATGTCGAGAATACGCCATGAGCGAGGCAGTTCACTTCTACCGTGTGGCGGACGCCTTTGGGTGTTTCTCCAACTTCGCGCCCTATCCGATCCGCATGAACGGGAAAACGTGGCCGACATCCGAACACTACTTCCAGGCGATGAAGTTCGTGGACGACGAACACCAGGAATCGATTCGTCAGACGGATTCCCCGATGATCGCCGCCCGAATGGGCCGCGATCGCAGCAGGCCCCTCCGAAAAGACTGGGAAGATGTCAAAGTGGCCATCATGCGAGAGGCCGTTCAGGCCAAGTTTCGCCAGCACGATGACATCCGCGAAATCCTGTGCTCGACCGGCGATGCGACGATCGTTGAGCACACGAAGAATGACGCCTACTGGGGGGACGGCGGCGATGGCGCCGGCGAAAACATGCTGGGGCGAATCCTGATGGATGTCCGTGAGGAACTGTGTCGCCCCCACGGCGCCGAAACGCCCGACTAGCGCCGGATCCGTGGCGCCAACGGCCGGTGTTCCATTGCGGCCACGTATTGTGTATCTTCATGTCGCTGTGAGTACGCCGGAGGAGAACCCCTATGCGCGGCATCGGTAACATCATCATCGGTCTTGTCTTTGTCATTGGCGGCCTGAGCGGAAAACTCGCCCTGCGCGGCACGGAGAGTGGTCCCGCCATCGCTGTCGTCGGCGGTCTGCTGATCGCCCTCGGTGTGTATCGAATGCTGAAGCGCAGTGAGTAGATGGATCGGTGATTCGCACTATCGCCACTCGATGAACCGCCAGGCGAACAAACGACGCGTGCGCTATGAAAAAGGCCAGGAAGACAACGAAAAAGAGCGGCGGCGAGACGACTACGCTCAAGCGCAAGACGTCCGCGTCGAGTCGCAACGCCGCTGAGAACCCGTCGGCCGACGATTGGCGCGGCAAGGCGCTTGAGCGCATTCGTACGCTCATCCGGCAGGCCGATCCCGACATCATTGAAGAGATCAAATGGCGAAAGCCGTCGAACCCCGCCGGCGTCCCCGTCTGGTCGCACGGCGGCATCCTCTGCACGGGTGAGACCTACAAGGACAAGGTCAAGCTGACCTTCGCGAAGGGCGCCCGACTCGATGATCCGGCGAAGTTGTTCAACGCACGCCTCGACGGCAATGCGCGGCGCGCCATTGACCTGTTCGAGGGCGAGACGATCGACGCCACGGCGTTCAAGGCGCTCATCCGCGCCGCCATCGCCCTGAACAAAAACAAGTAGGGTCCGCTGTGCGGACCATTCGCCGTGCGTCGTGCTACAGCGGATCAAAGTGCCATTACGCCCCGCCAGCGCCCCACCAACGCTCGCCATTCGAGCGGCGCCAGCAAGGCGGCACGCAAAACTCAACAGGTCAGGGAGTATCAAGGTTCATGAACGTCATCGATTTCACGAGTTCATTTCCGGCCTCAATTCCGTGTCCACCTGAACTACGGGCGCTTTGCGAATGGGAGGACCGAAATGGCTACCCCATCAGCGGATTCTTCGAATTGGAACCGCACGACGATGAGACCATTCGCTGCTGGTTCGGCAGCGACGCCGCGATCGGCCGCCTAGCGATCTTTGGGCATGGCCCCGACGGTACGTTGTACGCTGTCTGGAATCAGGACGACGGACGCAGGCCCATTGTTCACATTGGATCCGAAGGAACGGACACGTTCGTTCTCGCGTCAAACGCGCTGGATTTCCTGAGACTGCTCGCAATCGGCTACGACGAAATCGGATTTGCGGATCTCTCAGCACCGCCTGATTCAGAAGATGTGAATCCCGCGTTTCAGGAATGGGTGGCGACGACGTTCCGCGTTGCAATCCCCCCAACAGGCGTGGAAATCGTCCAGCCCGCTCAGGCGTCACATGACGACTTGGGAAAGTGGATCGAGCTGCGAATCGGGTAGGATGTGAGCCGAGGTATGCCCGAAATCAGCACGACGCGTCGCCACGATACTGAAGGTGAAGGCCGCCCGAAATTTCGATTCAGAACTAAGACGTATGAGCCATGAATATCCAACTCGGCCCCGCCTTCCAATTCCGCCGGATCTCACGCCGGACGCGATGACTCGTTACATCTACCGTCATTATCGAGATCTGCTGACGGCCGAAGAGCGAGTCGCAGAGCGGATCATGCAGATCCGCGCGAAGCAGGCGGTGTACGACCCTGAAGGAACACGCCTCCTTCAGCGTTTCCGCGCGCCGGAGCTTGAAGCGACCTATCCGGCGCTCATGCAGCGCATCAAGGCGCACGGCGCTGCTGAGGTCATGCGAAAGGCCGCTGAGCGCGTCATTCGGGACCATTCGGACAGGGACCTGCTGAACACGTGCCCGAAGTGTGACGCACTCTGCCGAACACCTAAGGCAATGCAGTGCTTCTCCTGCGGGCACGACTGGCATTTCCCCGGGCATGCGGTGTGATACAGGGCTCGCGCCCGGAAATTGGAACCAGGCTATGGCAGTTGGCGTATTTATCCTGCATCGATTCAATGGTCGAGAAGAATACGAAATAGAACGAGCGACGATTCGCGCCCGTCGAGAGAATGATAGGACGCACTTGTGTTTTGAAGTCCGCACGAATGGCGTGAGACGGACATCGCTCCCCGATACGGCTGGCCTGCAACCACAGCCGAACGCCGAGGTGAACCTAAGACTCGATCTGAACTCAACCGTTCCCCTCTCAGGGGCGATTTACCGGGTCCCAAGCGCCTACGACAGCGAAAACGAGGACTACGTCGCAATTATCTACTACATGGCGCACGAGGGGCTCGACGAGAATGTCATCGAGATCGGTGAACGAGAGGACAATGTGTTTCAGGTACGCTGGACGGGGACAACCATCGATGTGAACTGCTACGACGGAAGCAAGCCTCGGACGCGAGTTGAGATACTTGCGGGGTTCACGCTGGTCGCACCTGAGTCCTGACTGGGGCCGAAACAAGAGCATCGCCCCCGCGAATAAGCGGTGAAGCATGAACACACAACGCGTGATCTTTGAGTGCCCAGTCTGCCGGACGCCCATCACGCGCCCACTGGTCCAGCTTCCGAAAGACACGCCGATGACCTTCGATGACGGTCAAGCCGCGATTCCGCGCGGGTACTTTAATCTGAGTGACGGGAGGACTGGACGGGGCATCCCGGCAGCGTGGTCATCCATCTGGAGGACCTCTGCAACACATCGCATCACCCCGAGGGTCGGCGAAATAACGGCTGCTGCGGACTGGACGGCTGCGACGGCCCCAACCTCGTATGCCCGGCGGATCACGAAATCGGAACGGAAAAGTCCGATTGCTGGACGCCTCACGCCGCCCTGCTGCTTCCGTCCGTTGGTCGCCGTGACGTCGACTGACGACCGGGCGTCATGATCGCACGTGTCCTCCGTGATCCGATCATCGCGCCCCCACGGCTGAAGCCGCGGGCCACCCGACTGAGCGCCACACTGAAAGGTCCACCCGCCATATGCGCCACATCCGGCGAGCACTCCTACGCGTCAGGACTTCGGCGGCGCGGCTATAGTCTCCCCAGCGGAGACGCGCAACGTTCGGCGGCCGACGCTGACTGGCTGGTCCACACATAACCCGACAGGAATCCCTCGATGAAAACACGACGACTCGGAAAAGACGGCCCCGAAGTTTCCGCCATCGGGCTCGGCTGCATGGGCATGAGCTTCGCCTACAACCCGCCGAAGGACAAAGCGGAGATGGTTCAACTGCTCCGCGCGGCCGTCGATCGCGGCGTGACTTTCTTCGACACAGCGGAAGTCTACGGTCCCTTCACGAACGAAGAACTCCTCGGCGAGGCCCTGGCGCCCTTGCGGGATCGCGTCTTCATCGCCACGAAGTTCGGCTTCGACCTCAGCAACCAGCCCGGCGCCAGCGGACTGCCGACGACGCGCGGTGTCAACAGCCGCCCGGCGCACATCCGCGACGTCGTCGACGCCTCGCTCAAACGCCTGCGCATCGACGTGATCGATCTGCTCTATCAGCATCGCGTGGATCCCGAGACACCGATCGAGGACGTCGCAGGGACTGTCAAAGAGCTGATTGCCGAAGGCAAGGTCCGCCACTTCGGTCTGTCGGAGGCGGGCGCGGCGACCATCCGCCGGGCGCACGCCGTCCAGCCCGTGACGGCGCTGCAGAGCGAGTACTCGTTGTGGACGCGCCAATGCGAGACGGAAATTCTGCCCTGTGTCGAAGAACTCGGGATCGGGTTCGTCCCCTACAGCCCGCTCGGCCGCGGCTATCTGACGGGCAAGCTGGACGACAATGTGGAATTCGGCGAAGGCGACTTTCGCAGCGGACTGCCTCGCTTCACGCCCGAAGCGCGCAGGGCGAATCGCGCCCTCGTCGAACTGCTTGAACGCGTCGGTTCGGGCAGGGAGGCGACAGCGGCGCAGATCGCGATCGCCTGGCTGCTCGCGAAGAAGCCATGGATCGTCCCGATCCCCGGTACGACGAAGCTTCATCGTCTCGAAGAGAATATCGGCGCGACATCCATCGAGCTGTCCCCGGAGGATGTCCGCGAAATCGACCGTGCGGCGTCAGCCATTCATGTGCAGGGCGATCGTTACCCCGAGAAGCTCGAACGCATGACCGGGCGATAGGTTATCCCGCGCGCATTCCGCGGCCGTGTTGCGCTCATTGATTGAGACACATCAGACCAGCCATCTCGAGTTGGACAATTCGACGCGCATTGGCGCGGCGTACCAATTACGCGGAAGCGACGACATACGTTGGACCACGACGCGTGTTGCGCGCATGATCGGCCGGTGGTCCGAATGTCGGACCGACACGTGTTGTTTGCCCCGTAAGCAGGTCGCCGCCATGCGTAACACACCGTTCCCGCCACATCAGCTTCGACGCGCAATGTGCATTTTGCTGGCATTCGCCCCGGCGGCGACCGCCCACTCGGCCACGACGCCAGCGTCCGTGATGCGCGACGCTGTCGCCCTCTGGCCCATGCGCAGCCCGAACGACGTCAACGGCGCCGACAGCGCGCTGTCGGCGATTGGCGACAGCGTGGAATACGGCGTAGCGCTCACGGGCGACGACGCCTCGGCGTCGCACCAGCGAGGTGGCGACGGTCAGGCCGTCCGACTCCGCGATTCGTCGCTCATCGTCGGTCAGGGCGCCAATGGCGAGATCAACCTGACGGGCGACAGAATGACAATGCTCGTCCGTTTCAGAAACGAGGGCGCCGACTGGAACACGACGCTCCTTTCCAAGCACGGCGGTCACGACAGGCTGCAATACAATCTCTACTGCTTCGCGATGAACGCCGGCGACGCGGAGATCGGAACCGAGATCGGCGTGGATCGCGGTCTCGCGCGCACGCGCGTCATCATCGGCCGGAACGAGCAAACCGGCTGGCATGATGTTGTGGTGCGATACACGGGCCGAAGCGTCGACCTGTTTCTCGACGGCGCCCGGGTCAACAGCGTCGAGCACTCGGGCGAGCTTCGATCCGCGACGAAGGTACCGCTCGTGATCGGCGGTGAACCGACGGGAGACAACGTCACGCGGCGCTTCAGCGGCCTGATCGATCATGCGGCGATCTGGTCACGGGCCCTGACGGATGAGGAGATCGCAGTGATCAGTGGCGGCGAAGTTGGCGGCGGGTACCGGGAGCGTTTCCGACCACAGATTCACTTCTCGCCGCCGACGAACTGGCTGAACGACCCGAACGGTCTGGCCCGTCACGATGGCGAATACCATCTCTTCTACCAATACAACCCCTTTGGCGACAAGTGGGGCCACATGAGCTGGGGCCACGCCGTCAGCCCGGACCTGCTGCACTGGAAACATCTGCCCGTCACGCTGCCGGAGGAAGACGGCCTGATGAGTTTCTCCGGGTCCGCCGTCGTCGACGCGCAGAATTCGTCCGGATTCGGCAAGGTCGGATCGATCCCCCTGGTTGCGGCCTACACGGCGCACGACGGCGCGAAGCATCGACAGACGCAGTGCATCGCGGCGAGCCTCGATCGGGGTCGGAGCTTTTCAAAGTTCGAAGGCAATCCCGTCATCGACATTCAGATGTCCGACTTTCGCGATCCGAAGGTCTTCTGGCACGCGCCGGACAAGCGATGGATCATGATTGTCGCCCTGTCGAATGAGCGCAAGGCCCTCTTCTACGGCTCGGCGGATCTGAAACGCTGGGAGAGGCTCGGCGAGTTCGGCCCCGCGGGCGCGGCGAAGGCGCCGAACTGGGAATGTCCCGACCTGTTCGAACTGCCTGTCGATGGCGATCCAGACAATACGCGATGGGTGCTGGAAGTCGATGTCGGCGGCGGCGGCCCCAACGGCGGTGGCGGCGGCCAGTATTTCGTCGGCCGATTCGACGGAAAGACGTTTCATAACGACAACCCGCCCGACACGACGCTCTGGATTGACCATGGCCGCGACTGCTACGCCACGCAGTCCTACAGCGACATTCCCGACGCCGATGGCCGGCGCATCTGGATCGCCTGGATGAACGGATTTCCCTACGCCGGCGATATTCCCACGTTCCCATGGCGCGGCGCGATGTCCCTTCCGAAGGAAGTTTCGCTGACGAAAACAGCCGAGGGCGTTCGACTTCGACAGCGCCCGATTCGCGAGTTGCGCTCGCTTCGCGGTCCCGTGATTCAGTCCGGGATCAGGACGCTGCGGCCGGGACGCACAGAGTGGATCGAGTCGGATCGCCTGACCGGCGCGATGGAAATCGTCGCGACGTTCAAACACAAGACGGCGCGACGATTCGGCGTCAATGCCCTGGAGTGCGATGGCGCTGTCACGCCCGTCGGCTACGACGCGCGCCTCCGAGAGATGTACGTTGACCGCCGCAACAGTGGCCTGTCATCCTTCAGTGATCAATTCGCGGGCCTGCACGCGGCGCCATTGCGACTCAGCGACGATGATCTCATCAGGCTGCATATCATTGTCGACGCGAGCAGTGTCGAAGTCTTTGGCAATGACGGCGAACAGGTCATCACGGATCTGGTCTTTCCGGACAAGGCGTGCCGCGGGATTTCGTTGTTCTCAGAGGCGGGCGAGACAGACGTTGTCAGCCTCGAGTGTTACCCACTGACATCGGTCTGGACACAGACGCCGTAGCCGATCTGTCGGAACGACATGAATCACGACGCGGGTACCGACGTGGAGCCGCCGATTTGAAACGTCCCTATCAGGGCATCCTGATCACATCGACGCTCCTGCTTTCGTGGCTCGGCATGCAGGCGATTCACGAATCGGGACACGCCCTCGGCGCCTGGCTGACGGGCGGCCATGTCGCGCGCGTCGTCCTGAATCCGCTGACATTTTCGCGCACGGATCTGGCGGCCAATCCACATCCACTCGTCGTCGCCTGGGCGGGACCGATCATCGGGGCGCTGGCGCCATTGATTCTGTGGACCGCGCTTGCAGGGTTCCGAAATCGTGGCGCCTTTGTCGCCAGATTCGTCGCGGGATTCTGCCTGATCGCCAACGGTCTCTACATCGGCGTCGGCGCCTTCGATCGCGTCGGCGATTGCGGCGACATGCTGCGCCACGGTTCCGCAATGTGGCAGTTATGGCTGTTTGGCGCTGCGACGACGCCGCTCGGTATTGCAGTCTGGCATCGACAGGGAATTCACTTCGGCCTGGGAAAGGCGCGCGGCGACGTAGATCGCCGTGTCGCCGTCGGCGCGCTGACGCTCAGTATCACGCTTCTTGCAGCCTGTTTTCTCGTCGGTGGGGGGTAGCGACGCTTCGCGTGGAAGACCAGAGGCCGTCACGCGACAACGCGCCGATGAACTCAGGGCAGACCGTCGGAGATCGTCCAGTTGGGTTTCCAGATGGTCGCCGTCGGCGTAATCGCGGTGCGCGTGTCGTAGTATTGATAGCCGGCGTGGCCGTCCGCGAAACCAAGACTCCACTTTGAAAAGGCCTTGTGCCAGCCAACGGTCTGTGGCGGTCCCAACCCGGCGGCGGCCGTCGGCCCCGCTCGATAGGTGGCGGCGTAAAACCCCTGTTCGGGAACGAGAACGAATCGCGAGGCGTTTCCTCCCACGAAATGCCGGGCGATGCGATAGGCGTATGGCGGATCGGCGCGGTTCGGATCGAAGATCTCCCCCGCCGTGAAGTCGCCGCCGGTGAACCAGGAGTATCCCTGAACCCATCGCGTATTGAGCGTGTAGCTGCTGCCATTCGCGTCGAACGAACCTCGCCGCTCGATCGGCGGATTGACAGGAGGACCGCTGATAATGGCTGTCTTGTTGGTTCGATCGCTCGGGCAGCGGAAGACCCAGGCGGCGTCCGTGTTCTCAATCGGAATACCGCCGCTGATGTACTTCGTCAGAAAACGGTCCGACGAAATGTAGGTCGAAGAATCCGCCGTGTAGGTTCCCAACTCCGGATCCGGCGCCTTGACTCCCATGGAGGCCCAGGGCGTCACAAGGTTGATTCCCATCCCCGAGTAACCAGTGAGAATCGGAGTGATGTACCACGGGAGGTACGGCGTCGGCGTATTCTCGACGTCTTCCAGATACTGAACGCAGACACCGAGAATCTGCCGCTGATTTGACAGGCAGTAGGCAATGCGCGCCTGCTCCTTCGCCTGACTGAGCGACGGAAGAATAATCGCGATCAACAGCGCAATGATTGCGATGACGACGAGCAGCTCAATCAACGTGAACGCCGACGATCGTCGAACGCGAAATCGGGTATTCGGCATCGCTATCCAATCCTCCCGAGTCGAGACAGAACGCTGTTACCGTTACCAATTATAACCGATCTACGCAACCTGAAATTCCCGAGAACCCGGCCTGACTGCGGCCTGCGCTCTCCCAAGTCGCGTTTCTGTACAGAGTTAGACGGTCAACCCGCGATTCGCGCCTAGAGTGACGGAACGATGACTTCCTTGGCGCCCGATTCCTCTTCGGCGCCGCCATCCGAGAATTCCCCCGGATCGGGCGGGAAACAAACAGGGCATCGACCGGTACTTCCGGGCACATCGGACGAAAAGTAGTACCCCTGGCACTGCATACATTGGGCGACGCGATACAGTTGCTTCTTACGACAACCTTCGCAGATTAACGGAAGACCGCCAGCTTCCTTTTCCATGGCGTCGACCTTTGCGGCGCCCAGACTGTAGAAGGCGCCACAGTTTGCGCACTTCCAGGCCGTCTCGGTATCCGGCGTGTCCAGGATCTCCGGCTCTTCGCGCCCCATCCAGTAGACGACGATGGCGGCGATGAGGCAGACGGCGGCGATGGTGATTTTGACAGGCTTAATGAGCGTCCTTTCGACATTCAGCGGGCTGAAAACAACGCGCCGCCACAACTCTGTGCGGCTCGCCTGAAACTGGATTATATCATTGCCCGCGTGTCGCTGACACACGTGCGCGTGAAGGTTCTAACGGAACCCACTCGGGATTTCAATCATCCTCAATCGCCGGCGACGCCCCGTCGATGCCGGATCGGCCCCCGAAAAAACTGTTCGACGAATCGTCAGATTGACGCGTCGATCGCGACGCCGACGGCCCGCATCCGGACCGGAATACAAGCCAGACAAAGTCAGAGAAAATCGGTCCGTCGCCCCCCGCCGGAGCGGCAAACCCGCCGCCCGCCTCGGCGCCGCTTTTCCGGTGGCGGGAAGCATGTTTCACTGCGCCAAAGTATTGCAAGTTAACGTTAAATCCGGTTATTGTAAGGCGGAACTCAGTGCGAGCCTTTGTTCGGAACCCAGCGGCGCCATGGACGTCGCGCGGCGTCCGTTCGCGACGCGGAGAGGGCCTCGATTCTGCACGCACGACACTCGAATCTTCGACTGAATCCAGCGGACCTGCGTGTCGGAAGTGACGACGCAACCGCCCGAGTCACTGTTCCCCAGCCAACCCGTGCATCAATGCGGCCGCGCGCAGTGTCGCCTTTCCGGCGTGGTCACTGCCATACCTCTGTCGCCTTGATGTCATGCGGGGTTGAATGACATTCTTTTTTGCGAGGTTGACCCAACCTCAGACACTATTGGAGGAAAAGAAACAGATGTCCCGAAGACGTTCCATTCCATTCATCCTTGCGAGCCTGGCCGCCGTGAGCTTCATCGGCGCGACAGCCTTCGCACAAGTCCCGAAACTCCTTGTTTACGAAGGCGAGACGCTGCCGATCGAAGGCGCCGTCTCATCCGTATCGAACCCGCAGACCAACGGCGCCGGTGGCTGGTGTGTCATCATGACAGCGAACGACGGCGGTGGTTCCGTCAATCGCATTTTCGGCTCGCCGGACGGTGTCACGCCCGCCGGAACCCTGTGGGTTGAACAGACAGTCGGTACCTACGAGCAGACATCGATCAACACGACGATCGACCTCGACGACTCCGGCGCCGTGCTCTATCGAGCCGTCATCAACGGCGTGACGGAGCCGACGCTGTTTATCAACGGCACAGTGCTGATGGAAGAGGAAACGCCCATCACCACGGGACCTCTCGCCGGCATCGACTGGGATCTCGTCAGCACACAGATGCTGTCCTTTGACGGCGTGCCGTACTACATCGCCCGTGTTCGCACGCCCATCGCGACGGAACACCTGATGCGCGGTACGGATTACCAGGTTCTGCTGAGCAGCGGCGACCTGCTGCCGGGTTTGCCCGCCATCGTCGACGATGACAGCACCAGCATCGAATCCTGGTACGGCATCTCCGGCACCGGCGGCGAGTACATCGCCGAAATCACGATGGATACGAACAACTCGCCGTTCACGACATCGAACGACAACGTCGTCGTCGTGTCCGGCTACGCGCTCTACCTCGATCGTGGCATCGTTCAGGAAGGCATGCCGATTCCCGCCTCCATTGGCGGTCTTGTCGGCGAGACCTGGGACAACTTCGCCCAGCTCGAAATCAATGACTTCGGCCAGGTCTTCCTCACGGGTGACTCAGCGGCCGCGACAACGGAAGACGCCTTCGTGGTCTTCGACGGTCAGGTCGTGCTCCGAGAAGGCGATATCCTGCCGGAAGGCGCCGTCAGCGGCGCGATCAACCACGCCGATATGAACGACCAGGGCGACTGGGTCGTCTTCTGGACGGTCGGCGGCGTCGAATCGCTGATCCTCAACGGCGAGGTCGTGGTCCAGGTCGGCGACAACGTTGACGTGGATGGCGACGGCATTGCCGACGCCACGGTCATCGACGACCTGCCGGCCCTGACGTCGATCAGCTCCGGCATGCTGGAGCTCTCGAACCGCGACGCCAACGGTGACGTCACGATCTACGCGCTGATGCGCGCCGACGGTCTCAACGGCAACGACAACGTTGACGGCATCTACGCCATCAAGGTCACGCCGACACAGGCCTCCGCGGGCGACGTCGAAGTTCGCATCGATGACGCGCTCGACCCTGTCACGGATGTCCCCGGCCAGATCGTCTACAACGTACGCGTCCGCAATCGCACGGCGACGCCCGTCGGTTCGACCACCGTCACGGCGACGATCGATTCGACGCTGACCGGCGCCACGACGTCCGTGCCGTCCACCGAAATCATGCCCAACGTTTTTGAGGTCACCTACGCCGGCCTTGGCGCCTACGAGACGAAGGTCTTTACCGTCACGGCCACAGCGCCCACGGGCGGCGTCAAGAACAACTCCGTTACGGTTGTCACCGCCGGCGATCCGAACGCCGCGAACGACAGCGACACGGAAGAGACGCTTGTCGGCCTCATCTCCGACCTGGAGATCGACATCGCCGACTCGCCAGATCCGCTGTACGTGAACTCCGGTTTCATCACGTACACAGTCACCGTCACGAACAACGGCCTCTCGGACGCGCCGAACGTCAGCGTGACGATGAACCTCGATCCGTCCACGACGTATCAGTCGAGCGACGCCGTCGCCGTTCACAACGCGGGCCAGATCACGGCGGATATCTCGGGCGCCAACGGCCTGAACGGACCGCTGCCGGCCAATCAGTCCTACGCCTTCAACGTGATCGTCCAGCCGTCGACGACGGGCACGATCACGACGGACGCCACAGTCAGCACGACGGCGACGGATCCGGTCCTCGGCAACAATGTGACGAGCGAGGACACGACGTACGCACTTGAGTCCGACCTCCGGATCTTCATCGACGACAACGCCAGCTTCATCACGCCCGGCGCCCAGATCGTCTATACCGTCCAGGTTCAGAATCAGGGACCGACGGACGCGACAGGCGTTGAAGCCGACGTCATCCTGGACGCCGCGACGACGCTGGTCTCCGTCGATCCTCCGGGCATGCAGAACGGCGCCAACGTTCACGCGACGATCGGCGCCCTGGCGTCCGGCGCGTCCATCTTCTTCGACATCACGGTCGACACGAGCGGCGGCCCCTATCTCAAGGCGAGCGCGAGCGTGACGAATACCGGCGGCGAGCTGGAAACGGACACGAGCGACAACGCGCAGGACAGCGTCACGGCCGTCTTCGCGTCGGCGGGCGGATCGCCGCAGGTCATCATCTCGACGATCAACGGACACGCGACGGCGCAGGTGCCGGGGCTGGTTGGCCGAGAGTTCGACTCGATTCAGCAGCCGCATCCGAGCCCGGACGGCCAGAACTGGGTGATCGTCGGCGACATGGACGGTTCCACGGCGGATGACAGCGTCCTGCTTCGAAGCGTCAGTGGTGTCATGGACATTGTCGCACAGGAAGGCGTCACGCTCGACGAGCTTGGCGATCCCTTCGGCGTCATCGACAACCAGGCGTCGATCAACAACGCCGGTGACTTCGCCCTGACGACCAACCACGACCCGAACACGTTCAATCCTCAGACGAATACGGAAATCGCCATCAAGAACGTCGGCGGTATCCAGACGACGGTCGTGCGACAGGGTCAGGCGAACTTCGACACCTTCCAGCTCTACTACACGGACATCCGCTCGCCGCTCATTCAGTCCGACGGATCGATCTGGGTCTACACGCTGATGGGTTCCGACGGACCGCCGCCGAACTACGATCTGAACTTCACGGGTCGCCACATCTACGACGATGACGCGGCGGCCGGTGGCAACGTGCAGTTCCAGGCCCTGCCGAGCTCGGGCTATCCGATCAACGGCACATCGACGCCCGGCTTCTTCTTCTCGAGCCTCGATCGATACGAACTGACCGTCCGCGACGACGAATCGCAGTTCTTCATCAACGGCATCGCGGATGACGGCGTGACGACGAAGGATGTCGCCGCCATTGGTACGCACGACGCGGCGCCCGGATCGGCGCTGACGGCTGTCGTCGAGGAAGGCGTCGCCCTGCCGGGCATGGCGTCTCCTGTCTCCGGCATCACCGGCGACAACAGCGCGACTGTCAATCGCATGTATCCGAATGGCGACTGGTACGTCCTGGGGTCGAACGACGACGGTGATGACTGGGTCTATTCCAACGGCGCCGTCATTGCGTCGACGGGAATGGAACTCTTCCCCGGCGCCGGCGAGCTCTATGACGACAATGGCTTCAGCGCCGGCTTCTTCACCGTCTGCGGCAACTCGCTGGGCGACTTCGTGATCGGCACGCGAACGAACGTGCTTGACACGACGGCGCGGAACGTGCTCGTTCTCAACAATGAGCGCGTCCTCATTCGCTCAAACGATCCAATCGACCTCGACGGCAACGGTCTCTACGACGACGATGTCTTCGTCAACACGTTCGGTAACTATGATGAGTTCCTGACGGACGACGGAACGCTGTACTTCGTGGCGAACCTGAAGAACGGCGGCGGCTCCAGCATCGGCGCCGCCCTCCTGACGCTCAACGTCAACTGCCCGCTGTTCGGTGACATCAACGGCGACGGCAAGATTGACAGCGGCGATCTTCAGGGCTTCACGGACTGTCTGCTGGCGGGCAATCCGCCGTCGGGCGCGTGCGTGTGCGCCGACCTGAATCATGACGGCGATGTTGACGACGCGGATACCGCGATGTTCACGTCGCTGCTCGTGAACCTGCCGTAACCCGGCCTGCGATGACATACGATCGCTGAATCTCGCGGCCGTCGACGAGCCACGCTCGTCGGCGGCCGCTTTCTTTTTTCGCCGCCGTCGGCGACACGATCCCTGACGGATGTCGCATTCGACGCGCGATTGTCGCATCGCGCCGTCTTTCATCGAAGAGTCCCTCGACAGGGGCCGATTGAACTCACAAATCTCTTGAAGGGCGAGATGAACTTCCGTAAGTTCGTCGCCAGATGGTTGATCAGGTTTCACAATCGTCCTTCATCGCCGGGATTGCGATCGTCGCGATCTCGCTCGCCTCGCCATCGAGCGCGCGCTGCGATACGCCGGATCGTCCCGGGCCCGCGACAACTACGGCGCCCGCCGCGATCGATGACGGCGCGCCGCCGGGGATGGTCTGGATTCCCGGGGGCGACTTCAGCATGGGGAGCGTGGATCCGCTTGCACGCAGGGACGAGTCCCCCGTGCATCGCGTTCGCGTGGAGGGGTTCTGGATCGACGCCACGGAAGTCACGAACGCCCGGTACGCCGCCTTTGTGAAGGCGACGGGTTACAGGACGATCGCGGAGCGCCCCATCGACTGGAATGAACTGAAGAAGCAGCTGCCCGACGGAACACCCAGGCCGGATGACGCCACGCTGCGCCCGGGCTCGCTCGTTTTCCGACCGCCATCGCATCCGGTCGACCTTCGCAACCCCGCCGGCTGGTGGGAGTGGACGATCGGCGCCAACTGGCGCCATCCGGCCGGACCGAAGAGTGACATCAAGGGCATGGACGACTACCCTGTTGTCCAGATCGCCTTCGAGGACGCCGTCGCCTACGCCGACTGGGCGGGCAAGTCGCTGCCGACAGAAGCGCAATGGGAGTTCGCGGCGCGCGGGGGACTCGATGGCAAGGTCAACGACTGGGGCGATGCGCCCATCGACGCCACACGCTGCAACACGTGGCAGGGCCGATTCCCGTATGAGAACACCGCGAAGGACGGTTACATCGGCGCCGCCCCCGTGAAGCAATTCCCTCCCAATGGCTATGGCCTGTACGACATGGCCGGCAACGTCTGGGAATGGTGCGCCGACCTCTATCGCGAAGACACCTACGCGATGCGCGTCGCGAACCTGACAGGCGCCGACGGCGTCAAAGTCGCCGTGAATCCCATGGGCCCTGACAAGAGCTTCGATCCTCGAAATCCCCACGCGCCGGAAGTTCGTGTACAACGCGGCGGTTCATTCCTCTGCAACGACAGCTATTGCGCCAGCTATCGCCCCAGCGCCCGGATGGCGTCGTCGCCCGATTCCGGACTTCAGCATCTCGGCTTTCGATGCGTGATGACGCGCGAGGCCTGGCTCAAACGGCGGCCCCGTCCGAAACCCAGAGACCATTGATTCGCAGACATGCGAAGGAGATCCGTCCGATGCCCCGCCGCTCCATGCGCTTCCTTGCCACCCCTTGCCTCGTCGCGGCGCTGTTCACGCCCGTCTCGCTGAACGCGCAGGCGCCGACGACCGCCCAGTCATCACGCCGTCCGAACGTCATCATCATCCTCGCCGACGACATGGGCTTCTCCGACATCGGATGCTACGGCGGCGAGATCCACACACCCGCCCTGGACCAGCTGGCGCGCGAAGGCGTCCGTTTCACGCAGTTCTACAACATGGCCCGTTGCTGCCCGACGCGCGCATCCATTCTGACGGGGCTGTACCCCCATCAGACGGGTCTGGGTCACATGAACCAGAATCACGGCAGGCCGGGCTACGAGGGCGAACTCAACGACCACTGTGTCACGATCGCCGAGGCCCTGCGGCAAAGCGGCTATCGCACCGGGATGGTCGGCAAGTGGCACCTCTGTCGTCTGAACATCGCTCGCGCGCCGGGTGAACAACAGAAGGCGATGCTTGCATTTGAAAACGACACGCCCATTTCCCCCAGCACGGACAACTGGCCGACGCATCGCGGATTCGAGGAGTTCTGGGGCACGATTCCCGGCGTCGACAGCTTCTACGATCCCTACGGTCTCGTTCACAACGACGAGCCCATCCGACCCGACCGCGCGGACTTCTACTACACCGACTTCATCACGGATCACACGATCGAGATGATCGACAGGTACGCCAGGGACGAGAATCCCTTCTTTCTCTACGTCGCCTACACGGCGCCGCACTGGCCGATGCAGGCTCGCGACGAGGACATCAAGCGATACAGCGACACCTACAAAGTCGGCTGGGACGCCATTCGCGAAGAGCGCTTCAGCCGACTCATCGAACTGGGAATGGTGAAGAAGGAATGGGGATTGTCACCGCGCGCATCTGCGAAATCCCTGAATGACGGCGCCAGCGCCGTCGGTCCCTGGGAAGACGCGAAGGCGAAAGACTGGCAGGCGCAGCGCATGGCGGTCTACGCCGGCATGATCGAGTGCATGGATCGAGGCGTCGGTCGTATCGCCGCCACGCTCCGAAAGGCGGGTATCGATGACAACACGCTGATCGTGTTCCTGTCCGACAACGGCGCCTGCCAGGAGAACGTGCGCCCCGAGTGGTACGACATTCCGGATCGCACACGAGACGGTCGGAAGATCCACGTCGGCAATCGCCCCGAACACGCGCCCGGCCCCGAAACGGTCTACCAGAGCTATGGACCGGCCTGGGCCAATGCGTCCAACACGCCGTTCCGACGATTCAAGCACTTCACGGAGGAAGGCGGCATTTCGGCGCCATGCATCGTCCGCTGGCCGGCGGGCCGTCTTGAGCCAGGTCGGATTGAGAAGAAGCACGTCGGTAACGTGCTCGACCTCATGCCGACGATACTCGCGGCGGCCGGCGCCATCTATCCGAAGGACTATCAAGGCCGACCGATTCCACCGGCGGAGGGCCGGAATCTCCTGCCGGTCCTCAGGGGAACGCCATCGTTCGATCGCGGCGCTCTGTGCTGGGAGCATGAGGGCAATCGCGCCGTCCGGATTGGCGACTGGAAACTCGTCGCACCGCATCGTGAACCGTGGCGGCTCTACCACATGACGGAGGATCGCACGGAACTGCATGACGTTGCAAAGGACCACCTGGAGAAGGTCGCGGAGTTGAAGGCGGCTTACGAGGCGTGGGCAAATCGCTGCGGCGTGCAGCCGTGGCCGATTCGACAATGACGCAAATGTGATATTGCGTTCGTGCGACGAAAAGCCGCGGGCCGACGGCCGAAGCCATCGACCCGCGACTCGAAACGGGTCTTCCTCATCGCGGTCCATCGGCCGCATCATTGACTCATGAACGTCGGCGCGTTCGCCGTCGCATGCGGCTCCAGCCGAGCAGCATGAAGGGCATCAGCATCGGCATGCCGCCGCCGCAACATTCGCCGCCCGTCGGGACTTCGGCCGGGTCCGGTCCGGCAAGACAGTCGGGCGCGCCGTCGGCGTTGGCGTCGAGGAGATCGTCCTGCCCCGGACAAAGATCACCACTGTCGCAGACACCATCCCCGTCGGAGTCATTCATCGGATCATCGGGACATTGATCGACGCAGTCGGCGACTCCGTCGCCATCGCTGTCAACGTCGACCTGGCCGCAGCCGCACTGACCTGGCGCCGTCTTTTCGGGATCGTCCGGACAGCCATCCAGAACATCGGGCGTCCCATCCGCATCGGCGTCGAGATCCTGCACGACACGATTGATCAGCAGCATGCCGGCGCCCGGATAGACGAGACGAACCAACCTGCCATCGGCGTCAACGAGATACGTATTACTGGCTTCGATGCCGCTGACGGTCGTCGGAGTCGCGTTGACGAGCTGATGGCCATCATCGAGCATCGCCATACCAAAGAAGGCGGCGAGCTCCATCGGCGCATCCCGCTGCACCGCTTCGCCATCGACTACAAACGTAATCAGTCCCACAACGCCGTCATCACTCGCCGCGACCTGAACATTGCCGTTGGGGCGTTCCATTAACTGGAACTTCCTGCTGACGGAGCCCTTTGCGTAATCCTGAATCGGAACGCCGTTCTCGTCATATTCGAGAATCGTGTCGCTCTGCATCGTGACGTACAGCCGCCCATTGGAATGAACCAGCAGATCGATCGGCTTGAACAATCCACCGACGCCCGAATCGACGAAGTTCCCGAGGTAGTTACCGTCGCGATCGAATTCCGCGATGGCGTCGGCGTTCGGGCCGGTGCTGACGCCCACCAGCAGATGACCGTTCGGTCTCCAGGCCATGCCCGTCGGTCCCTCCAGAATCGAAACGTTGACGCCCCCCGTCGGCGCAAAGATCCCCATGTACCGCCCGTCCAGATCGAACTGATGAACGGCGTTGGTATCGGCGTCGGACACAAGGACCGTCTGCTGATCGGGCCCCAGCGTCACATCGACCGGAATCGCCATGTGCGCCGGGTCCGCCGGAACGAATTCCGGATCGACGAGCGTTCCATCCGTTGGATCAAACGCAACCACGGTGTGTTTTGTGACATTCGTCGCCAGGAGAAGACCGGCTCTCGGCAGCAGCGCCCGCGCGGGGTCCTCGAGGCCGCAGTCGATGACACCATCGCCGTCGATATCGATGTCCGGCGCGTCGCATCCGCAGTCCCCGGGATCCTCCGCCTTCAGCTCGCTCATCGGACACGCGTCGCACACGTCACCGAATCCGTCGGCGTCCGTGTCGGCCTGATCGGCGTTGGCGACAGAGGGACAGTTGTCATCCGAGTCGGGAACCATGTCGCCATCGGCGTCCGCATAGGGCATGCCGGTAACGAGCAGCGTGAACCGGTAATTGGAATCGACGCCGAACCCGCCATTGCGGATGCGCAGGTAATAGACGCCGTCCATCAGGGGACCGTAGCCGCCGATCGCATTGTCCGGATTGGCGTTGATGTTGTCGCCCGTCGCCAGCACCGTGACGCCGTCCGTATCCAGCAGGTCGACGTATGTATCCGTCAGATCACCGTCGCCGTCCGGATCTTCGTCAATGATCGCAACAATCACGGACGCAGTTCTGGCGTAGAACCTGAAGTAGTCCACATCCGCGCCATTGACCGTCCCCTCCATGAGCGGGTTCGTGACCAGGTTTGCCACGACGGGCGTGCTGTTCAGTTCCGACTCCTGTCCGACATCCGACGGATCCAGAATCGCCTGGTAGAACAGGTAGTTCGAAATCTCCATGTTGTCCCCGTCTTCGTTGACGCGAAAGTAAACGTCGCCGGACTGCTGGATCTCAGCGCCCGCGACGACGGACCCGCCCTCCGGACCGCTGCTGTCATCCGAACCGATGACCGTCGCCGTGTCGTCAGCGACCACAGTCAGAAACGAGTCCTTGCTCGCGCCGGAATTCGAGCTGTCGACATACGCGTACACCAGATCGCCGGTTTGAACCTCAGCGCGTCGCCAGAGATCGATATCCGCAATCGGCTCGATCTTTCCACCACTGAAAGAGCCGAATCGGATCTCATCGGCCTCATTGAAGACATCGTTGGGTTCCGTTTCCGATGGGCATCCGGGCCCCATCGTCGGAATCAATCCCCCCATCACAATCGTGGCCATCACGAGGCGATGGCTCGCCCGCGACCTGCGACAACGGAACTCGCGTAACGGCCTGAACTCTCCGGAAAACATCGTCAATACTCCCGCATCGGTTCGGCGCGACCGATCGAGAGTCCGATGTTCATCATCGGTACAACACGCTCGGCGCACATGACTCCTCCGGATGAGACGCTTCGCTCAGCCGGTCCGAATGAAGCGTCGATCGCGAGAATTCACTCACGCAAAAGATGACATTTCCGCGCAATGGCGTATCCAGTGACGCGATCCAGCGAACGGAGGTGGCGGCGTCGGGACAATCTCGGACCGACGCTCCGCACGATTGAAAATGCGGCGCCCAACAACGCGGGCGGGAAACTCCAAACGGCGCAATCGCGATCGAGCGACAACCACGGGCGAAACAGGCCTGTTGCGCTTGATGGGGGGATTCGACCGCGGTAGGCTAGGAGCGTCCGCATCGAGCCCTTTTTCTCACGCAAACGCAAACGCGCCGGCCGTCGGGAGTCGCCCATGGATTCACAGGAAGAGAGCGTCGTCGCCCAGGCCGTCTCTGGCGACGAAGAGGCGCTCGCCAAACTGCTGCATCTGGCCGCCCCACAACTGCGGGCCAGGCTGGCGTCCGCAATTTCGTCCAAATGGAATTCCGTCCTCGATGTAGACGATGTGCTGCAGGTCACGTACCTGGAGGCGTTCCTGCGGATCTCCCGGTTTGAATTCAAGGGACCGGGATCGTTCGCGGGCTGGGTCGGCCGAATCGCCGACAACAACCTCCGAGACGCCATTCGCGAACTCGAACGACTCAAACGTCCGCAGCCTGACAATCGAATCGTTCAGGGCGCCGGCGACGAGACGTCGTTCGCCCTGCTGGAAGGACTTGGCTTCACGACGACGACACCCAGCCGGCACGTCGCCAGGAGTGAACTCAAGAACGCGATCGACGCCGCCCTGTCCCGCATCCCTGACGATTATGCGACGGTCATTCGGCTCTACGAACTGGAAGGCCTCTCCGCCGCGGAAGTCGGCGAGCGGATGAAACGATCCACGGGCGCGATCTACATGCTCCGCTCACGGGCCTTCGACTGCCTGCGGGAATCGTTCGCGTCGGATTCAGGCATGTTTTCCAGGCTGGCGTGAGTTGCGCAACCTGGATGTCGCTTAAGTGACAGCGTTCGTCCATCTCGCGAGCGGGACGCCGTAACGCGTCAGGTTTTCAAGTCGACCTTCGCCCCGGATGGGCGTCTCGGAGATAGCTCGGACATGAACCAGGATCGCGACTGGGACTTGATTCATCGCGCCCGACGCCAGATGTCCGAGGTGCGACTTCGCGCCAGCCTCAGCGCAACCAAATCTCCCGGCGAGCCGCTTCCCGGCGGCCTGCGAGGCGCCCACGCGGGACCGGATCGCTTCGCAAATTACAGGCTGATCGGGGAAATCCATCGCGGTGGCCAGGGCGTCGTCTATAAGGCGATCCAGTTGTCAACGCAGCGCGAAGTCGCGATCAAGGTGCTGCGCGAGGGCCCGTTTGCCGGCGCCTCTGATCGCGTTCGATTCGAGCGAGAGATCCAGGTCCTGGCGGGCCTGCGCCATCCGAACATCGTCACGATCCATGACAGCGGCGCCTCTTCAGGCTTCTTTTACTTTGTCATGGACTACATCCCGGGGCGCCCGCTCGACGACTACGTCCAGGATGTGCAGCGCACGACGGGCAAGCCCATGGACGTGCGCGCCTGCCTGACGCTCTTTTCGCGAATCTGCGACGCGATGAATGTCGCCCATCTTCGCGGCGTTATCCATCGCGATCTGAAACCCAGCAATATCCGCGTTGATCACGCCGGCGAACCCCATATCCTCGACTTTGGTCTCGCAAAGCTGAGCAATCTGGATGAGGCGAATGACATCGATGGCCCCGCCGCGCCGACGATCACGGGGCAGTTCGTCGGCTCGCTGCCGTGGGCCAGCCCCGAGCAGACGGACGGTCGCCCCGAGGCCGTGGACGTCCGAACGGATGTCTATTCCCTCGGCGTCCTGCTTTACCAGATGCTCACAGGCGAGTTCCCCTACGGCGTTACGGGGAACATGCGAACGCTTGTCGACAACATCGCAAACGCCACGCCGAAATCACCCCGCTCCCTGCGAGGCGACATCAATCACGAAGTCGAGACGATCGTCCTCAAGTGCCTCAGCAAGGAACCCATTCGCCGCTATCAGTCGGCGGGCGAGCTGGGGCGCGATATTCAGCGCTACCTTCGCGGCGAGGCGATCGACGCCAAGCGCGACTCGACCGCCTATATCCTCAGCAAGCAGATCCGTCGTCACAAGGCGCCCGTCAGTCTCGCGGTGGCCCTGTTCGTCTCTGTCGTGGGCTTCTCCGTCTGGATGAGCCTGCTCTACGCCGACGCCCGTGACGCCCGTGACAACGAAGCCCGACAGCGCACACTGGCCGAGGCGAACCTGGTGCGCGCCGAAGCCTCTGAGAAAGAGGCGCGGCGCGAAACGACCAGAGCGAGAGAGGCGACGGATTTCCTCACCAGCCTGTTCGAAAGCGCCAACCCGACGGAAGCGCGCGGCAAAGAGCTCACGCTCGGCGAAGTGCTGGACGACGGCGCGCGGCGCCTGAAGCGGTCGCTCTCGGATCAGCCTGAAGTTCGCCTGGAACTGCTCAACACGATCGCCGTCGCCTATCGCGAACTGGGTCGATTCGACGACGCCCGACGCATCCTGCTCGACGGTCTCAAAGCGCATCGGGACACACTCGGGCCCGATCATCCGCTGATCGCCCTGAGCCTCCACGGTCTCGCTCGCCTCGAATACCTCGCGGCCAATCCGGATGAATCCGAACGCCTGGAGCGCGAGGCGATGGCGATGCGCGAACGCCTCTTCGGACCGACGCACGCGCTCGTCGCGGAGTGCCGCGCCTTCCTCGGCGTGCTGGAGATGGATCGGGATCACTTTGACGCGGCCGCGGTCCACTTTGAAACGGCGCTCGAGATTCTGCAGGGACGACTGACCAGCGGCGATTCAAGTGTCACACCCATGAACGTCGCCGTGTGCATGAATCGACTGGCGTCTCTCCGAGAAAAAGAAGGCAGGTTTCCAGAGTCGGAAGCGATGTACCGCGACGCGCTGGCGATTTATCGCAACCAGCCGGGCGACATCCATCCGGACGCCGCCGCCACGATGACGGACCTCGCCTCCGTCCTGCAGCGCCAGCGGAAGTTCGTCGAGGCCGAAGCAATCCTGCAGGAGGCGCTCGCCATCAACATGCGGGTGTACGGCCCGGATCATCCGCGCGTGGCAACGAGCCTCAACATGCTGGGCGCCAACTGCTACTACACGGGCGCCAACAAGGACGCCGAGTCCTACTTCGAACGCGCCCTGGCGATCCGTCGCGCCTACTGGGGCGACGAACACGACGAAGTCGCCACGACACTGAACAACCTTGCCACGCTGCACGCCAATCGCGGTGACTACGCCGGCGCCCGGGAGGCCTTCGAAGAGGTCCTTCGCATCTATCGCAAAATCTGGGGAGAGGATCATTCCCAGGTCGCCATGATCCTCAGCAACCTCGCCTCACTCAGTCGCATGCAGAAGGACTACGACTCCGCGAAGAACTACTACGAGCAGGCCGTCGACATCAGCCGCAGGCACTTCGATGAGAATCATCCGAATGTTCAGACACCTCTGGCGGGACTCGGCATGATGCTGCTCAAGTCCGGCGCCGTCGCGGAGGCGGAGCCGATTCTGCGTGAGGTCCTGAAAGCCAGGGAAGACGCGGACGCGCCGGATCCGTGGCTCATCGCCCTGGCGCAGAGCACGCTCGGGGAATGCCTGACGAAGCAAGAGCGATTCGACGAAGCGGCGCCGCTTGTCGTTGATTCCTACAGCGTCATTGAATCGAGCGCCGGCGAGAAGAGCCATCTCGTCGCCTACCGAATCGACGCCTTGCATCGCATCATCGATCTCTACGACGCGTGGG
>Ga0116152_10000582_pt1 | contig 29682 bp, 12 predicted proteins | sample AD_UKC119_MetaG_FD_89894 | JGI IMG/M metagenome (GOLD analysis project Ga0116152, IMG submission 89894) | Active sludge microbial communities of municipal wastewater-treating anaerobic digesters from Hong Kong - AD_UKC119_MetaG | ecosystem: Engineered > Bioreactor > Anaerobic > Digestate... | reverse complement strand
CGAATCCGCATACCCACTGCAGGATGGTCAGTGGCTCGTCGAAGATCACCATCGAGACGGCGGCGCCAAGAAAGGGCGCGAGCTGGACGATCGAGCCCGTGATGGCGACACCCAGTCGCTCGATTGACTTGTAGTAGAAGATGTGTCCCACGGCGATCCCGAGGATCGCGGAAACGACGAGGTAGGTCGCGAGCAATGGCGACAGGTCGAAGACGGCGGCGCCGCGCCTGTCCGCAAAGATCAGCATCATCGCGACCACAGCCGACGCGGTATAGACGGCGATTGTCGTGAAGGACGCGACGGGCGGAATACCGCGCATGTAATAGCGAACGGACACGCCGTAGAGACCAAACAGGGCGCCGGCCGTCGTTCCGAGGAGAACGCCCGTCGCCGTGGCGCCGACGATCGGATTGACGCCGAAGAGCACCGTCCCGACTGAGCCGAAGATCACGAGCAGGAAACCGCCCCAGAACAGCCCGCTTCTCAATAGCGCGCGTTCGTCGGCGAAGAGGACGAACGCGCCGATCGTGGCGGAGATGACGGCGACGCGAAGCAGGAAACCCGCCAGGCCCGGCTCGATATAATAAACGGCGAACCCGAAGCAGGACTGGCCCAGCGTATTGATGAGCGCCGGGACGATGGCGGCCTTCAGGATTCGCATCGGAACTTCGCGCCGCCAGAGTCGTCGGATGAGGAATGGCGCGAGACCGAGGGCGCACATGCCGTAGCGCCAGCCATTGGCTGTCCAGCCATCGATGTCGTCATGCAGGGCGCGGAGGAAGAGGAGGACGGTCGACCAACTGAGGAGCGTGATCGCGACGCAGATGACGCCGGCGGCGCGGGAGGATTCGGCGGACTGACGCATGCGGGGAGTGTACCGGCGCGGCGCCGATCAGTCAGGCCGTGACCGACAGTTAGGTTATCGGAGGCGGATTGAATGCCGGCGCGGAGCGCCCCCGGGCCGAGGATCGCCTCCTCGCAACCTTCCGGCCTCAGGCGCCGAAAGCCACCATGAAGAAGAGGATCGTTGTCAGTCCGAGCGCCATGGCGAGCACGCGACGACTTCTCGTCCTGCCCCTCGCAATTGGACTCCTTTTCTTCTTTCCCGCCTGGGCGCTGGCCAGAGTGTCCCGCCTGCTCATGAGCGATCGAGTAGTTGCAACGTTCCTTTCGATTGGGACGATCATGACCTGTGGGGGGCTGATACTCGCCATGTCGCGACGCGCGATCGCAACGCGCCTGCGCGCAGCGCTGTGCGGCGCCGGCTTCGGCATTGGCATCACATCGCTCCCGGTTCTCACCGCGAAATTCTCGATCTGGCTGAAGCTCGTGAACCTCTTTGTCGTCGGAAGCGTCTTCGCCGGAATCGCAACCGGGGTTTGGATCGCGCTGTGCCAGCGCTTCGGCCCGATCAGAATCAACGATGGCTCACAATGCCCGAATTGCGGGTATTGCGTTCTGGGATGCGTGCGTCTCGTGTGTCCTGAGTGCGGGCGAAGATTCACCCTCGGTGACATCGGAACGACAGACGCGGAATTCGAGGCGCGTCGAAGCCAACTGAGCGCCGGCGCTCGCGATGCGAGCTACTGACCCGGTCGCCACGGCGTCTCATCGCAGCCGGCGGCGACGTTGGCGAGTCGGGCCCATGCGAAGAACAGATCGCTCAGTCGGTTGACGTAGATCACAACGCGTTCGGCGACATCCTCGCTGCCGGCGAGGTGGACGATGTGCCGTTCCGCCCGTCGGACCACAGTACGGCAGACGTGGAGCTGCGACGCGATCAGGGTACCGGCGGGCAGGACGAAGCTCTTCAGCGGCGGAACGGCGTCGCTGGCTTCATCGATCCACACTTCGAGCCGGGCGATATCCGCATCCGACACGGCGGCCCTGCTTTTTCGATCCGCCGAGGGCGGCGTCGCCAGTTCGGCGCCGATCGCGAAGAGATCCGACTGGATCTGTCCGAGCCGCCCCGCCAGTTCGCGCACGCCTGCCGGCGCATCCGGCGTCGCGTCAATCACGGCGCGCGTCACGCCAAGCTGGGCGTTGAGCTCATCCACATCGCCGTAGCTGCAGACGCGGGCGTGGTCTTTCCGCACGCGCGTTCCATCGAAGAGACTCGTCCGTCCGTCGTCACCTGTTTTTGTGTAGAGCTTCACGCCGCTGGCCTCCCATCCGCACAGCCGGGAGTATAAGAAAAGACCGGCCCCGCAGAAACGAGGCCGGTCTCGAATTACATGGATGCTGATCGCCCAGACGGCTTATTCGTCCATATCGTCATCGCTGTCGTCGCCACTGTCGGCGCCACTGTCGGCGCCGCCCATGTCGTCATCCATCTCATCGAAGGCTTCCATATCGCGCGCCGACTGTTCCTCGACGGCCTTCTTGACGGCGTCGACGAGCTTCATCGGAACGAACAGGTCGAATCGCATCGCGCCGTCGGCGGCGGCCAGGTCCATGCCGGCCGGGGCGTCGATCTTAGGCACGTCGAACGGAATCGCGTCCTCGCCGTCGATCGCCTTGGAGGCGGCCTTGACGAGCTTCAGGATGTTCTCAATGGAGACGTAGGCTTCCATCGATCGCGGGTTGGCCAGGCTCTTGCCGGTATTCATGATGCCGGCGTCCGTCGCGAGCGTCGCATCGCCGCCCGACTTCGCGAGCCTGGCGACGGCGGCGTAGCGATCCTTGCCACCGCCGAACGTCATGACGAGGCGATTGTCACCCACGACACCGAATCGAACCGTCAGGTCTTCCCCGAAGAGGGCCTTGAGCGCCTTGACGTCGTCGGGGGCGATTTCCATCTGCTCGATGAGTTCCTTCGACTTGAGCGTCAGCGTGTCGACCTTGCCGCCCTCGATCGTCTCGGCGTCAGGCGTGTGCATGAGCAGGTCCTTGGCCATCTTCAGCTCTTCCGACGGGGAAATCCGCCAGACATTCTTGTAGAGCTTTCGCAGCCCATCGAGGTACGAATCCGGCTTGTCCGTTTCGACCACGGAGGCAAAGCCGATGAGGCCGTTCTCGCCACCACTCAGCATGGAAAAGCTCGTCGCGTGGGCCTTGGCGAGCTTGTTCATCTTCGCGACTTCGGCGTCGATGGCCTTGACGGCGGCCTGGTCGATATCCGGCATCTGAAGTGAATTGATCAGCGACGCAATCGGATTCGGATCCGAGAACTTCTCCTGATGATCGCTGTACGTCATCATGGCGCTGAACGCGAACAGGTAGTCTTCCTTCGGCAGCGTCGCGAGCTTCGACGATTCAAGATTCCTGGAGTCCTTCATCAGGAGTTCCAGATCGCTGTCCTTCTTCGCCTGGATCAGGCCGCGCAGCGCGATGCCCTTGTCGTCCATGCGAATTCCGAGATCGATGGCGTCGAGTTCCTTGACCATCTTGTCGAAGCGCTGGAACGACTTGCCCGTCGGATCCGCCTGAATCATCATCATCTGGATGAACGGCGTGAACTGGGGACCAAAGTCGCCGTAGAGGCGATCGACCGAGAAACTGAAGTAAACGTCCGTCAGATCGATCAGGTCGTTTCGCGCCGACGATCGCGGCGGGCCATCGCCCGAGTAGGCGCTGACTTCCTTGACGGTCTTCTCACTCTTGCCGACGACGACGTAGTCGCCCTTCTCGGCGGCGTAGAGTTCCTGCGTCATCATCCGGATCTTGCGCACGCCGGTCTTCGGACCGTCGGGAATCGACAGGGCGTCGAGAATGGCCTTGGCGTCCTTGACGGGAACGAGCAGTCCCATCGCGAGCTGGGGGTCCGGAGCGCCGGATTCGCTCGTTCCGAACTTCTTCATGTCGAGCATGACCATGCAGAGAGGTCGCTCGAGATCCACGTTTGTGCCGAGATTGAACTGCGGACTCTGAATCACGGGACCCAGCTGGGCGCCCGGAGGAATCGGCAGCCCCAATTGCTGCAATTGGGTGATGTTCTTGTCGATCGTGTTGACCGAACGCACGACCACGAAGCCCCACGCTTCGTGCGGGACGTTCTTCAGAAAGTCCTGAGTCGGACCGGCGAACACAGGCGCCGCGGCGCAGATCACGATCGCCGCCAACGCCGTCAACAGGTTCCGCTTCGGATGAATCATTCGCATCTCTCCTGTCATTTCGAGGAAGTTCATTCGACCTCAGTTGGGTAATTCGTACGTTTCGCAAGACGCCTCGAATCGGCGTCGGAACAAGCTGTTATTCGGACGAACGGGTGCGATATTCGGCGGCATCCGGCGGGCCGTCAAGCGACCTCAAAACGGGGCCCCGCCGTCATCGTCCCATCAATCGCCCATCACGAATGGCAGGGGGCGATCGGCCGCGAGCTCTGAATTCGACCCGCCACCGGCGCCGGGCGGGCTTTCCAGGGAATCCTTCAACCGCCGGAAGGCGTCAATTGTCTCGCGCAGGTCCCTCGCTTTCATTGTGAAAGCCGCATCGACGTGATTTCGCCGGACAGTCGCCGACCATCCAAGCAGCGGCCCGATGCGATCGGCGGACGTGTCGCTGACGCCGATCGTCCGATCCGGGGGCGGCGCCCCCATGCCGGCCCGCATCAGGAGCGGAATCGACGACACGAATCGGCTCGTGTCCATGAGCGCGTAGAGATTCGCGTCGGCGGGCATCGCCGTCATCTCCTCGAGCACGCGGGCGTTCCCCGTCATGCTGGGCGCCTTGCCCGCCAGCACGTTCGCCAGATCACGAACGCCGTTCTTCCCGCCGATCGTATAGACAATCGTGTCATCGCCGACCACGGTCTCCTGGTAAAGCGCCTCGGCGCCGTACATGCCCGCGATGTTGTTGCGAACCATCTGAGACTCAGAGGCGTCGACCAGTCGAATCTGGTAGACATCCATCCCGTCCACCTTCGTGAGATGCGTCTTGCCGGCGAGTTCAGCCGCGCCGGGAATGATCGAGCCGACAATCTCCTGTGAGTGAGCCCGGACCTTCTGCATAACGCCGAGGATCCTGCCCGCGTCCTTCGCCAGGTAGGCGCCGCGCATCTGGAACGGCGCCAGCCGACCCGGCGGACTCGTCAGGATGAACTCCTCGACCGACGTCGCGTTCGTGAGCGCCGCGATGTTCTGATCCAGTTCGAGGCGCTGCTGTCGGGTCAGATCCCTGCAGAGCGCCGGATCGTTCATGCAGCGCCGATTGAATCGAACGGCAAAACAGGACTCGGACGGCACATTCCAGTTTGAACTCATCGCAAACAGGAAGGATTCATCAGGAAAGGCGCGCCAGTGCTTCACGTCGTCGCGGCGCGTCACCTTCCCGAGATAGTCCGCCATCCAGTCGTTCTGTCGAAACGAATGATGGTGGTCGAGTCGGAAACGCTCGCCGTCGAAACTGAGGCCCACGGCAACGCTGTCCATCTGCTGCACGCCGTCCAGGGCGTTTGAGAAGAACCAGTCGCTCAGCTTGCGAACCTGTTCGGCGCGCGCCGCATCGCCCGGCTGCGCGCGGAATCCGAGCTTCATCAGCTCGACAACGGCGCGAAGCTTGCTCTCGTACAGCGGGCGCCACGCCCCCATCGAGAACTGCATGTAGATGTCTGCGCTCGTCGCGTCGCTGCGCGCCGCGTCGGACATCCCGGCGTACGCGGACGCATCCGCGTCGAGCGTCGCGATCCTTGACAGGGCGGAACGCTTCGCAGCGACGAAAGCCACGCCGTCCCGCATGATCACGCGATAGCGGCCGAACGCCCCGACAATCGATTGCGCCTTGCCGTTGTGATCGTCTCGGAGCATCTTCTGAAATGCGTCGGCGTCGGCGGGCGTGAATCCGATGACAGGCCAGGTGGCGTCTCCCTCACTGAGACCGGCGCCGGAAAAGAGGCGCATCAGCTCTTCGGGGCGATCCGCGATGATCATGACGGGCTTCGACAGGTCCATGACGCCCGGCGCAAACCCCGCGGTCATTTCGAACTCGGCGAGATCAAAGCCCGGGAATCCCGGCTTCACTTCGCGCAGAAATGCGTCGAACTTCCCGACGGACCCTGCCAGGTTCGGCGCGACAATGAACGCCGCGGCCTGCGACGGAACCCACGTCGCCGGATGCGTCTCGGCGAAGCCCCGCCCCGCCCACGCGACGCACAATACGGCGACCCAACGCGTCGCCCCGCCGCGTCTGTATTTTGGATGATCCGTCATCGATGCTCCTGCACGAAACCGCCCCTGACTACACCCGCACTTCGTTCGGCCGGTCCGCCGGAGCGCGACCGACAGCCATCCCGACACCCCATTCAGGGCGCCCGCGGCGCCAGTCAATGTTAACGGGAATCATCGTTTACGCTCACGAACCGCCCTCGCCTATGGGGGATTACGGAGGCTTTTTCCCGGTCCCAGCCTCGCCGTTTTCACGTCTCGGGCGGGATTCGTGGACGATCGACCCGCCCGGCGTTCAAATGGGCGGCCATGCCCGACAGGAACTCCAACGCCGCCGAAGCGGGTCCGCGCCTCACGCACCTCGACGACGCGGGGCGAGCCCGAATGGTGGACGTCTCCGAAAAGACCGTCACGGCGAGGCGGGCCGTGGCCGAAGCCATGGTCCGGATGGCGCCGACGACCCTTGATGCGATCATCCGGGGCCAGGCCCCCAAGGGCGACGTTCTCGCGGCCGCCCGGATCGCCGGGATTCAGGCGGCGAAGCGCACCAGCGACCTGATCCCCCTGTGCCATCCTCTTCCGATCGACGCTGTGGAGATTGCGATCGAGGCGGCGCCCCCCGAGCGGTTGCGGATTCTCGCGACCTGCATCGTCGAGGCGAGGACGGGCGTGGAGATGGAAGCGCTCACGGCGGCCAGCGTCGCCGCGCTCACGATTTACGACATGGTCAAGGCCGTCGATCGCGGCATCGAGATCGGTCCCATTCGACTCCTGGAGAAATCCGGCGGTCAATCGGGAGACTGGCGACGCCCCACGTCAGACAGCGGGCAATAGGCGCCGATCGGGCGCGATGATTCCCGCGGTCCTTGCGCGTCACGCGCCGGGGCGGACGAGCCGGAGACCGGCGAGTTCAGATCGTTTCAAAAGTTATGAAAGCGACTGGCGGGACTGTCGACAACGTGATTGTTTCCATAAAATCTCACCAATGCTGCAAGGTCCCGCATCCCAGCCTCAGATCGACATCGCGACGCCGATCGCGCGCGAACTAAACGCCGTGCTGGACGTCTTCGATCGGGAGCTGGCGTCGGATCTTCCCTTCGTCAATCGGCTGACGCAGCAGGTTCGCAACTATCGCGGCAAACTGCTGCGACCGAAGCTGCTCCTCCTGGCGGGCCGCGCCAGTGGGGAACTCACGCACGATCATGTGGTGCTCGCGGCCGTCGTCGAGATGGTCCACATGGCCACACTCGTTCATGACGACGTCCTCGACGAGGCGGACATGCGACGCCGCCACGACACAGTCAATCGACTCGTCGGCAACGAAGGCGCCGTGATGCTGGGCGACTTCCTGATTTCGCACGCCTACCACCTGTGCAGCAGCCTCTCATCGACCTTCGCCAGCCGACGCATCGCCGCCGTGACGAATACCGTATGCGAAGGCGAACTGCTGCAGATCGAGAATCGCGGGAATATCCTGCTGAGTGAAGAGACGTACTTCGACATCATCCGCCGAAAGACGGCCGCTCTGACGGCTGTCTGCTGTGAGATGGGCGCCGTGGCCTCCGGCGCGGACGACGAGACGATCGCAGCCCTGACGCGTTATGGCGCCGACCTGGGCGTCGCTTTCCAGATCGTTGATGACCTGCTGGATCTGACGGCAACGGAACACGAGACCGGCAAGTCCGTCGGGCGAGACGCCGAGATGGGCAAACCCACATTGCCGGTCATCCGTTTCCTTGCGGGCGCCTCGGCGGCTGATCGGGAGGCGATGATCGCCGCCCTGACGCATCCGACGCCCGACACGCCCGCGACGTTGCGCTCGATGCTTCGCGGGTCGGACGCCATCGAACAGGCCTTCGATGCGGCGGCGAGCTACGTCACTTCGGCGACGGCCGCCATCGCGCCCCTCCCCGACAGCGACGCCAAGGCGAGCCTGATCGCCGCGGCGGAGTTTGTCCTGGCGCGCCGCCAGTAGCCCACGCCGGCGGATCCGCTGCTCCTACTTCATCCGCTTCCGCAGCGCCGTCAGCGCCGCCTCCAGGACAGGATCCGATGTCCTGAAATCCCCGTCCTTCGTCTCAACAGGATGATCCGGCGTGATTCCGTCCATCGGCGAGCCATCGGGAAGCATGTCGCGGGCGCTCGGCACGCAGAGCTGTACGCCGTTCGAAAGCACCTTCGCCTTTCCGTAGCCCGACGACCCGCGGGTCTTCGCGCCAAACGTGCGAACCCGTCGGCCGTGCCGGCTCGCCAGAATAAACCACTCGCTGATCCCCATCGTCTTGCCGCCCATCAGAATTGCGACGCGCTTGTTGTATTGCTTTGGCGCATCATTCCCGGCGATGGTTCGCTCAAACGTCTGGGACATGCCGGAAGGCTGACTCGGATCGCGAAGCCTGTACTTGAGAACGAGGGCTTCGCCCTTCACAAACCAACTCGCAACAGCGATCGCGGTCTGCGCATCCCCGCCTTCATTGGCGCGGACGTCGACAATGAGCGCTTTCGTGTCACTCATGTCGGAGAGAACCCTGTCGAACATCGGGATCGTCTCCGCCGGGACGCCATGCCAGGAGTACACGAGCAGATAACCGACACCGTCATCGGTCCTGCCGGTATAGACATAGTCTCCATGCTTTTTGAGCGGACCGATCGTCGTCTCAGCCGCCGATTGTCTGAAATTCAGGTGGACGGGCCGTTTGTTGGTTCGAATCGGCGCGCCGTTGTACATCATCCAGACCATCGGGTCGTCGGCAATCGAGTAGAGTTCGGCCATCCGGAACATCCACGCGGCGTTGCCCGGCGCCTCCAGAATACGGGATCTCATCTCTTCGTAACGGCGTTCCCAATCGATCCCGCGGCGATCGAGGTGAACAAAGAAATCCTTCAACATCTGTTTCGCCTCGTCGAGCGCGGCCTCATTGATTGCTCGCTGCTGCTCGGGCGGCGCCCATCCGCGCGTGGCGAATCGCCACTTGGCGGGCTCGATGACCTCTCCGTCCGGGCTCTGGAAGCGCTGGTTTTCCGGGCAACCGATCGTGAATTCATAGACCGTGTCCGGTTGCAGCTGCACGGTGACGGAAAAGACGTTCGACGCCTTCCAGCCGACGCGAGTGACTGGCGACGTCCTGCCCGGCGTGTCGAAACAAACACCGCCGGCGCCGCTGAACACCCCCTGATCAAACTGGATTTCCAAAGTGGTCAGGCCGGGATCGACATCGTCGGCCCCATCAGGAGGATTCAGCGCGACGATTCGCGGCGTCGCGGCCAACGCAGCTCGTCCAGCCCCAGCCATCAGGATCAGGGCGGGGAAAACCGCCAGCGTGAATCGAAATCTCATACCCGCTCCTCTCACTCCCGATTTCGCCGAGTGGCGAAGCCCGCCGGCGATCGCAAAAGACGTCACTGCCCGTTCCGGCTTACTTCATCCGCTTCCGCAGCGCCGCCATCGCCGCCTCCAGAACCGGATCCGACGTCCTGAATACCTCGTTCTTCGCCTCGACAGGATGATCCGGCGTGATTCCGTCCATCGGCGAGCCATCCGGAAGTGTGTCGCGCGATCGAGCCACGCAGAACTGGACGGCGTTGGGGAGCTGGCTGCAGTACCCACCACCTGACGCGCCTCGGGTCTTCGCGCCGAAGGTTCGAACACGACGCCCCGTCTTCGCCGCGAGGACGAACCACTCCGATGTCGCCATCGTCCTGGCGCCCATCAGAATCGCCACACGTTTCTCATACCGTTTGGACGCGCCGCGCGGCGAGACCTTCCGCTCCACGGCGGGCGTCATCCCCGAAGGTCGGCGCGCATCACGGAAGATGGACTTCAGTACGACCGATTCATCCTGCACGAACCAGCCCGCCACGCTCATCGCCGTTTCGGGGATACCACCCTCGTTGGGTCGCACGTCGATGATCAGGGCCTTTGTGTCCTCCATCAGCGTCAACACCTGATCGAACAGCGAAATCGATTCGTCGGATGCGCCGTCCCACGAATAAACCAGGACATAACCGATCCCGTCGTCGGTCCTGGCGCTGTAGACGTATTGCGATCGCCGCGTGAGTTTCCCAATCGTCTTCTCGGCGGTTTTGTGGTTGAAATTCGGCTCAATGCCGCGACGGCAGGTGCGCGTATAAACGCCCTCGTTCGTGAACCACACAAGCGGGTCATCCGCGACGGAAAGGAGTTCCACCATCCGCTCGGTCCACAACGCGTTCCCCGGCGCGTCGACAACATGCGATCGCATCTCTTCAAAACGCGCGTTCCAGTCAACACCTTTCCGATCGTAATTGACGTAGTACTCTTCCATCACGCGTTTCGCCTCATCGAAGGCGGCGATGTTCATTGATCTCTGTTGATCCGCGGGCGTCAGCGATCGCGTGACGAATCGCAACTTGACGGGCTCAAGCGATTCCCCCGTGCGATTGCTGAATGGGCGAAAGTCCGGACAACTGATCGTCAGGTCATAAATGTGATCGGGTTTCAGTTGCACATTGAGAACCATGGTGCTCGCAGTCCGCCAGGACCTGCCCCTCGACCACGCATTATCCGCGTCCGGTCCCTCGGCACAGATTTCGCCAATGACGCCCTTCATCATCTGATCAAAGTAGATGACGATCTGACGGAGATTCGGATCCACATCCTCGTCGCCGTTCGCCGGTTCCGTTTTGAGGACATGCGGCGTGGCCGCCGTCGCCGACCGGGCGCCCGCCAGCGCGAACATGGGAATGAACAGAATCAGCGAAGCGAATCGAATTGGCATACCATCACTCTCTCAACCTGATGAAACAACTTCATACGTCTGACGCCCGAACTTCTCGCAGTGTACCCATTGGGCAAGCCGTTTCGAATGGCCCGCAGCCACGAAGATTCGCCGCGCCGCACTCGGGCGCCGGATTCGACCCTGTCCGGCGCCGCTGATACAATGGACCCTAGCTGTTCCGAGCGCCGCAAGACCGGGCGCCCGCGACGCGGTCCGACGCGCAATCAACGGAAAGAGTCGCGGTTCGGCGCCTCGCGCAACGGGCGGACGCCCACAAGATCGATCGCGACCATACGTGGGCAAGGGCGCCATGCGAAGTGACTTGCGAGAGGCCGGCCAGCGCTGTCTTGTCCGACCTTGTCCCGGCGGGGGAAACAATGGCCAAACAACGACTCACAGTCAGGACCTGCGATCAGTGCAAAGGCGCCAGGAAGGACCTGATCAACATCCCGAGGTATCAGTGGTTTCTGGTGATCGGCGTCGCCCTCGCATCGGCCGGCGGCGCCTTGGGGCCACAGCATATTGGCGGCGAGGCCCTCGTCGCGGGTGGCGCCGCCATCGGCATTTTCGCCATCATCCTCTGGTTCCGCGCCCATGACGCGGGCTGCCCGATCTGCAGGGGGACCGGCGTTCAGCGGCTGAAAGAGAGCGTCTATCGGCCGGACGAAGAGAAGACACCGCCGGAACCGGACTGATATCCCGGGCCCTGGAAATTCGGCGCCAGCGAGATTCGCGGCGCGCCCCCAACTCGCCACTCGCCACTCGCCACTCGCCACTCGCCACTCAGGAAATGGCCCAATATCGGCCTCAGGTCCGCGGATCGCTCCGTTTTTCCTCCAGCCAAGTCAAAAAATCGCGATTTGATTGTCCCTCCCCCCGCTCCCCTTCGCATTTCTCGACAGTGGACAGGCCCCCTCGCGCCCGGCGCGGACCGGCGGAGGGATGCGAGACAACGAGCCGAGCGGTGGGCGAGTCGCCCCGGAGACGGCCGCGACGGCGACACATAGGAGTTGACGATGAAGACGAAACTTCCGATCGCGATGATGTTGATGGCGCTGGCGGCGATCCCCGTGACCACGGGTTCCAGCTGCGAGCAGACGACGAACGGTGTTGGAAACATGGTCCCGACGGGGAATGACAACACGGGCGACGACAACCAGAACGACAACAACGACGACAATCAGAATGACAACCAGCCGGGCGACAACCAGGTCGCCGATCCCAACGACACGGATCCGCCCAGCAACACGTGGACGAAGCTGACGCAGCCCTGCGGCGGCACCAAGACGAACGCCATGTGGTTCGACGATCGCGACAACGGCTTCATCGGCTGCGGCGAGAATGCCAGCGGCACGGGCCTGTTCGTCACAACGGATGGCGGCGTGACGTGGAACGAGGAACTACTCTTCCAGCAGATCCGCGTCAACGACGTCACACGCACGGCGGACGGCACGCTCTACGCGACGGGCACGGACACGTCCGGCGGCCCCGAGGCCTTCATGATCGACGAGTCCGGCGCCAATCGTCAGCCGATCGGCATCTACTCGGCGAGCAACAGCGCCTTCACGGCCGTCGGCCAGGGCGAGAACATCGCCGTCACATCGGACGGACAGATCTTCATCGACAGCCTGACGGGAACGCAGGCCGCCTATCGCAATGTGGGTGAGGCGAACTTCACGGAACTGAACTTCTTCATCACGGGCGGCGTCTCGGAACAGGTGTCGCGCGTCGTCGCCTTCAACAATCGCTTCTGGGCCGTCGGCAGCGTCATCAACCAGCCGGGCAAGGTCTATTACCCGACGCCCGGCGCGACGGACGCCTACGAGATGACCAAGCTCGAACTCCAGCCCTCCAACCAGGACGGCGAACTGCACGACATCTACCTGTGGAGCGAGACGAGCGCACTGGTCTGCGGCTTCGATCAGTCGCAGCGCTTCCCGCTGATCTACTCGCTGAACGGCGATGCGAGCGACATCAACAACTGGACGAAGATCAATCTCTTCGACTCGGGCATCAACTACCAGGGCGGCGCCTGGAAAATGTCGGTCATCGGCGACGTCGTCGTCATGGTCGGCCAGACGTTTCCGAACAACCACGGCTTCGTCGTCTTCAGCGCCGATCGCGGCCTGACGTGGACGGACATCTCGCCGATCGACGAGAACGGCGATTTCGTCGCGAACCTCATGACGAACGTGTGGTTCTTCGCCGATGGCACGATCCTCGCGGCCGCCGAGAGCGGCGAAATGTGGCGATTCAACCCGTAAGGCAATCGTTCGCCTGGGAAGATTGAGTAACACTGCGGCGGGCGCCGTCGGCTGAGGCCGGCGGCGCCCTTCCTATTTGGTGATTTTGTGATCTGGCGCCTTGGCGATTTGCCGCGTGGCCCACCCGTTCACGGGCGGGGTCGCGATGATCGACGACGCTGCGAACCGTGGTACACGCCACCGGTCTGTCACTCGAAACCCGCCCGTCGAACCTCGGATCTCAAATCGCGCCAGTTTCCACGACATCCCCTGCATCTGCGCTTAGAATACCGGTTCGACCATAAGAGGGCCGTTCCCATGCTGAATACAATCACTGGCGTTGCGCTGCTTACTGTTGTCGCGCTGGTATACGGCGTGAACTGGCTGAGGCGGCGGCGCGACAAGCGTCATCCAATGCCGGCTGGCCATCCCTGGAGTGGTCTGGCGCTCACGCTCATCGGCGGATCCTTCCTCTGGGCCGGAAACGCCGAACGACCGACGTGGCACGCGGTCGTGGCGCTCGTTGGCGCACTCTGCTGGCTTGTCGATATGTTCATCCTCCGCCGCCGTCGGCAAAAGTCCCACGCGAGTTGACGACGAATCGTCCGGTCGTGGCGCTCGTCGGCTCGGGACCTGGGCCACGTTGACTTTCGTACTTGTGAAGTGGCGAACTGCGACTTGTGATGTGAATTCACGGGCGGAATCGCTGACTCCTGGAATCAATACGGCGGCTTTACTTCATGCGTCCCCGAGGCTTCATGCACAAACTGCGTCGAGCCTTCGCGGCACTGCTTGCGACGCTTTGCCTTGCCGTCGGCGCACTCTGGATCGCAAGTTACCGCCTCTCCGACACGGCGCCGGCGGATGAGGGCGAGTTCAGATCGGATCGGTTCTTCAATGAGTACTCCTACGGCGATGAGGGACCGTCGACACCTGTTGGCCTTGAATTTGGTTACCCCATCGACGATTCCAACTGGTTCCGCGCGCTGGCGGCTGAAGGGGTTCTGTCAGTACGACTGGACACGAAACTCGTCGGGCAAATCGCGCCCCCACAATTCAGGTGGGAAAAAGGCGGGTTTGGCTTCACGCGATGGACCTGGTTGCTGGGCGGGACGAAGTTCCCGCGAACGCAAAAGGGATTTTTCGTCCTTCGCAAGGTCCATTTTCCCATCTGGACCCTGTTGATGATCGTCGCCGCCTACCCGGTGTTGTCGTTTACGCGCGGCCCATTGCGCCGTCGGCGGCGGCGCCGCCGCGGTCAGTGCGTCGTCTGCGGCTACGATCTGTCGCAGTCGCCCGAGCGATGCCCGGAGTGTGGCGATTGCGCCGAATGACGGGCGGAATCGTTGGACACGGATTCTGTTCTCATTCGGCCGTTATGCGTCATCGCGATTTGGTTTCGTCGCGCCGGCGATTTGACGAATGGTGGGCATGGGCCACCCTAACATCTGGTAGGAATGGCTCACCCTGGAATCGATAAGTCATCGCGCGACGTCCTATCGTCGCGCCCCCACCCGTGAACGGATGGGCCACCCATTCGTCGCGCCCCCACCCGTGAACGGGTAGGCCACCCGGCAATTCGCCAAGGCGCCAAATCCCATCATGGCCACGACGAAGCGAGCGCGGCCAGCATCTGCTCGCCGCGCCCGCTCACGTCGCCAGTTCCCTTTTCCTGCGGTCAAGAAGTTACGGGTTCAGGATCGATTCCATGAACGGCTGAATGTCCAGGCTATTGACGGCGCCGTCAATAGCCTGGACATTCAGCCGTTCATGGAATCGATCCTGAACCCGTAACTTCTTGACCGCAGGAAAAGGGAACTGGCGACGTGAGCGGGCGCGGCGAGCAGATGCTGGCCGCGCTCGCTTCGTCGTGGCCATGATGGGATTTGGCGCCTTGGCGAATTGCCGGGTGGCCTACCCGTTCACGGGTGGGGGCGCGACGAATGGGTGGCCCATCCGTTCACGGGTGGGGGCGCGACGATAGGACGTCGCGCGATGACTTATCGATTCCAGGGTGAGCCATTCCTACCAGATGTTAGGGTGGCCCATGCCCACCATTCGTCAAATCGCCGGCGCGACGAAACCAAATCGCGATGACGCATAACGGCCGAATGAGAACAGAATCCGTGTCCAACGATTCCGCCCGTCATTCGGCGCAATCGCCACACTCCGGGCATCGCTCGGGCGACTGCGACAGATCGTAGCCGCAGACGACGCACTGACCGCGGCGGCGCCGCCGCCGACGGCGCAATGGGCCGCGCGTAAACGACAACACCGGGTAGGCGGCGACGATCATCAACAGGGTCCAGATGGGAAAATGGACCTTGCGAAGGACGAAAAATCCCTTTTGCGTTCGCGGGAACTTCGTCCCGCCCAGCAACCAGGTCCATCGCGTGAAGCCAAACCCGCCTTTTTCCCACCTGAATTGTGGGGGCGCGATTTGCCCGACGAGTTTCGTGTCCAGTCGTACTGACAGAACCCCTTCAGCCGCCAGCGCGCGGAACCAGTTGGAATCGTCGATGGGGTAACCAAATTCAAGGCCAACAGGTGTCGACGGTCCCTCATCGCCGTAGGAGTACTCATTGAAGAACCGATCCGATCTGAACTCGCCCTCATCCGCCGGCGCCGTGTCGGAGAGGCGGTAACTTGCGATCCAGAGTGCGCCGACGGCAAGGCAAAGCGTCGCAAGCAGTGCCGCGAAGGCTCGACGCAGTTTGTGCATGAAGCCTCGGGGACGCATGAAGTAAAGCCGCCGTATTGATTCCAGGAGTCAGCGATTCCGCCCGTGAATTCACATCACAAGTCGCAGTTCGCCACTTCACAAGTACGAAAGTCAACGTGGCCCAGGTCCCGAGCCGACGAGCGCCACGACCGGACGATTCGTCGTCAACTCGCGTGGGACTTTTGCCGACGGCGGCGGAGGATGAACATATCGACAAGCCAGCAGAGTGCGCCAACGAGCGCCACGACCGCGTGCCACGTCGGTCGTTCGGCGTTTCCGGCCCAGAGGAAGGATCCGCCGATGAGCGTGAGCGCCAGACCACTCCAGGGATGGCCAGCCGGCATTGGATGACGCTTGTCGCGCCGCCGCCTCAGCCAGTTCACGCCGTATACCAGCGCGACAACAGTAAGCAGCGCAACGCCAGTGATTGTATTCAGCATGGGAACGGCCCTCTTATGGTCGAACCGGTATTCTAAGCGCAGATGCAGGGGATGTCGTGGAAACTGGCGCGATTTGAGATCCGAGGTTCGACGGGCGGGTTTCGAGTGACAGACCGGTGGCGTGTACCACGGTTCGCAGCGTCGTCGATCATCGCGACCCCGCCCGTGAACGGGTGGGCCACGCGGCAAATCGCCAAGGCGCCAGATCACAAAATCACCAAATAGGAAGGGCGCCGCCGGCCTCAGCCGACGGCGCCCGCCGCAGTGTTACTCAATCTTCCCAGGCGAACGATTGCCTTACGGGTTGAATCGCCACATTTCGCCGCTCTCGGCGGCCGCGAGGATCGTGCCATCGGCGAAGAACCACACGTTCGTCATGAGGTTCGCGACGAAATCGCCGTTCTCGTCGATCGGCGAGATGTCCGTCCACGTCAGGCCGCGATCGGCGCTGAAGACGACGAAGCCGTGGTTGTTCGGAAACGTCTGGCCGACCATGACGACGACGTCGCCGATGACCGACATTTTCCAGGCGCCGCCCTGGTAGTTGATGCCCGAGTCGAAGAGATTGATCTTCGTCCAGTTGTTGATGTCGCTCGCATCGCCGTTCAGCGAGTAGATCAGCGGGAAGCGCTGCGACTGATCGAAGCCGCAGACCAGTGCGCTCGTCTCGCTCCACAGGTAGATGTCGTGCAGTTCGCCGTCCTGGTTGGAGGGCTGGAGTTCGAGCTTGGTCATCTCGTAGGCGTCCGTCGCGCCGGGCGTCGGGTAATAGACCTTGCCCGGCTGGTTGATGACGCTGCCGACGGCCCAGAAGCGATTGTTGAAGGCGACGACGCGCGACACCTGTTCCGAGACGCCGCCCGTGATGAAGAAGTTCAGTTCCGTGAAGTTCGCCTCACCCACATTGCGATAGGCGGCCTGCGTTCCCGTCAGGCTGTCGATGAAGATCTGTCCGTCCGATGTGACGGCGATGTTCTCGCCCTGGCCGACGGCCGTGAAGGCGCTGTTGCTCGCCGAGTAGATGCCGATCGGCTGACGATTGGCGCCGGACTCGTCGATCATGAAGGCCTCGGGGCCGCCGGACGTGTCCGTGCCCGTCGCGTAGAGCGTGCCGTCCGCCGTGCGTGTGACGTCGTTGACGCGGATCTGCTGGAAGAGTAGTTCCTCGTTCCACGTCACGCCGCCATCCGTTGTGACGAACAGGCCCGTGCCGCTGGCATTCTCGCCGCAGCCGATGAAGCCGTTGTCGCGATCGTCGAACCACATGGCGTTCGTCTTGGTGCCGCCGCAGGGCTGCGTCAGCTTCGTCCACGTGTTGCTGGGCGGATCCGTGTCGTTGGGATCGGCGACCTGGTTGTCGCCCGGCTGGTTGTCATTCTGATTGTCGTCGTTGTTGTCGTTCTGGTTGTCGTCGCCCGTGTTGTCATTCCCCGTCGGGACCATGTTTCCAACACCGTTCGTCGTCTGCTCGCAGCTGGAACCCGTGGTCACGGGGATCGCCGCCAGCGCCATCAACATCATCGCGATCGGAAGTTTCGTCTTCATCGTCAACTCCTATGTGTCGCCGTCGCGGCCGTCTCCGGGGCGACTCGCCCACCGCTCGGCTCGTTGTCTCGCATCCCTCCGCCGGTCCGCGCCGGGCGCGAGGGGGCCTGTCCACTGTCGAGAAATGCGAAGGGGAGCGGGGGGAGGGACAATCAAATCGCGATTTTTTGACTTGGCTGGAGGAAAAACGGAGCGATCCGCGGACCTGAGGCCGATATTGGGCCATTTCCTGAGTGGCGAGTGGCGAGTGGCGAGTGGCGAGTGGCGAGTTGGGGGCGCGCCGCGAATCTCGCTGGCGCCGAATTTCCAGGGCCCGGGATATCAGTCCGGTTCCGGCGGTGTCTTCTCTTCGTCCGGCCGATAGACGCTCTCTTTCAGCCGCTGAACGCCGGTCCCCCTGCAGATCGGGCAGCCCGCGTCATGGGCGCGGAACCAGAGGATGATGGCGAAAATGCCGATGGCGGCGCCACCCGCGACGAGGGCCTCGCCGCCAATATGCTGTGGCCCCAAGGCGCCGCCGGCCGATGCGAGGGCGACGCCGATCACCAGAAACCACTGATACCTCGGGATGTTGATCAGGTCCTTCCTGGCGCCTTTGCACTGATCGCAGGTCCTGACTGTGAGTCGTTGTTTGGCCATTGTTTCCCCCGCCGGGACAAGGTCGGACAAGACAGCGCTGGCCGGCCTCTCGCAAGTCACTTCGCATGGCGCCCTTGCCCACGTATGGTCGCGATCGATCTTGTGGGCGTCCGCCCGTTGCGCGAGGCGCCGAACCGCGACTCTTTCCGTTGATTGCGCGTCGGACCGCGTCGCGGGCGCCCGGTCTTGCGGCGCTCGGAACAGCTAGGGTCCATTGTATCAGCGGCGCCGGACAGGGTCGAATCCGGCGCCCGAGTGCGGCGCGGCGAATCTTCGTGGCTGCGGGCCATTCGAAACGGCTTGCCCAATGGGTACACTGCGAGAAGTTCGGGCGTCAGACGTATGAAGTTGTTTCATCAGGTTGAGAGAGTGATGGTATGCCAATTCGATTCGCTTCGCTGATTCTGTTCATTCCCATGTTCGCGCTGGCGGGCGCCCGGTCGGCGACGGCGGCCACGCCGCATGTCCTCAAAACGGAACCGGCGAACGGCGACGAGGATGTGGATCCGAATCTCCGTCAGATCGTCATCTACTTTGATCAGATGATGAAGGGCGTCATTGGCGAAATCTGTGCCGAGGGACCGGACGCGGATAATGCGTGGTCGAGGGGCAGGTCCTGGCGGACTGCGAGCACCATGGTTCTCAATGTGCAACTGAAACCCGATCACATTTATGACCTGACGATCAGTTGTCCGGACTTTCGCCCATTCAGCAATCGCACGGGGGAATCGCTTGAGCCCGTCAAGTTGCGATTCGTCACGCGATCGCTGACGCCCGCGGATCAACAGAGATCAATGAACATCGCCGCCTTCGATGAGGCGAAACGCGTGATGGAAGAGTACTACGTCAATTACGATCGGAAAGGTGTTGACTGGAACGCGCGTTTTGAAGAGATGCGATCGCATGTTGTCGACGCGCCGGGGAACGCGTTGTGGACCGAGCGGATGGTGGAACTCCTTTCCGTCGCGGATGACCCGCTTGTGTGGTTCACGAACGAGGGCGTTTATACGCGCACCTGCCGTCGCGGCATTGAGCCGAATTTCAACCACAAAACCGCCGAGAAGACGATTGGGAAACTCACGCGGCGATCGCAATACGTCTACAGCGCCAGGACCGACGACGGGATCGGTTATGTCCTGGTTTATTCGTGGGACGGCGCATCCGACGAATCGATTTCGCTGTTCGATCAGGTGTTGACGCTGATGGAGGACACAAAGGCCCTGATCATCGACGTGCGACCCAACGAGGGTGGTATCCCCGAAACGGCGATGAGCGTGGCGGGCTGGTTCGTGCAGGATGAATCGGTCGTACTGAAGTCCATCTTCCGTGATGCGCGCCGACCTTCGGGGATGACGCCCGCCGTGGAGCGGAAGGTCTCGCCGCGCGGCGCGTCCAAACGGTATGAGAAACGTGTGGCGATTCTGATGGGCGCCAGGACGATGGCGACATCGGAGTGGTTCGTCCTCGCGGCGAAGACGGGGCGTCGTGTTCGAACCTTCGGCGCGAAGACCCGAGGCGCGTCAGGTGGTGGGTACTGCAGCCAGCTCCCCAACGCCGTCCAGTTCTGCGTGGCTCGATCGCGCGACACACTTCCGGATGGCTCGCCGATGGACGGAATCACGCCGGATCATCCTGTCGAGGCGAAGAACGAGGTATTCAGGACGTCGGATCCGGTTCTGGAGGCGGCGATGGCGGCGCTGCGGAAGCGGATGAAGTAAGCCGGAACGGGCAGTGACGTCTTTTGCGATCGCCGGCGGGCTTCGCCACTCGGCGAAATCGGGAGTGAGAGGAGCGGGTATGAGATTTCGATTCACGCTGGCGGTTTTCCCCGCCCTGATCCTGATGGCTGGGGCTGGACGAGCTGCGTTGGCCGCGACGCCGCGAATCGTCGCGCTGAATCCTCCTGATGGGGCCGACGATGTCGATCCCGGCCTGACCACTTTGGAAATCCAGTTTGATCAGGGGGTGTTCAGCGGCGCCGGCGGTGTTTGTTTCGACACGCCGGGCAGGACGTCGCCAGTCACTCGCGTCGGCTGGAAGGCGTCGAACGTCTTTTCCGTCACCGTGCAGCTGCAACCGGACACGGTCTATGAATTCACGATCGGTTGCCCGGAAAACCAGCGCTTCCAGAGCCCGGACGGAGAGGTCATCGAGCCCGCCAAGTGGCGATTCGCCACGCGCGGATGGGCGCCGCCCGAGCAGCAGCGAGCAATCAATGAGGCCGCGCTCGACGAGGCGAAACAGATGTTGAAGGATTTCTTTGTTCACCTCGATCGCCGCGGGATCGATTGGGAACGCCGTTACGAAGAGATGAGATCCCGTATTCTGGAGGCGCCGGGCAACGCCGCGTGGATGTTCCGGATGGCCGAACTCTACTCGATTGCCGACGACCCGATGGTCTGGATGATGTACAACGGCGCGCCGATTCGAACCAACAAACGGCCCGTCCACCTGAATTTCAGACAATCGGCGGCTGAGACGACGATCGGTCCGCTCAAAAAGCATGGAGACTATGTCTATACCGGCAGGACCGATGACGGTGTCGGTTATCTGCTCGTGTACTCCTGGCATGGCGTCCCGGCGGAGACGATCCCGATGTTCGACAGGGTTCTCTCCGACATGAGTGACACGAAAGCGCTCATTGTCGACGTCCGCGCCAATGAAGGCGGGGATGCGCAGACCGCGATCGCTGTTGCGAGTTGGTTTGTGAAGGGCGAAGCCCTCGTTCTCAAGTACAGGCTTCGCGATCCGAGTCAGCCTTCCGGCATGTCCCAGACGTTTGAGCGAACCATCGCCGGGAATGATGCGCCAAAGCAATACAACAAGCGCGTCGCAATTCTGATGGGCGGCAAGACGATGGGGATCAGCGAGTGGTTTATTCTGGCGAGCCGGCACGGCCGACGGGTTCGCACGTTTGGCGCGAAGACCCGCGGGTCGTCGGGCTACGGAAAGGCGAAGGTGCTTTCGAACGGCGTACAGCTCTGCGTGCCGAGCGCCCGCGACATGCTTCCCGATGGCTCGCCGATGGACGGAATCACGCCGGATCATCCTGTTGAGACGAAGGACGGGGATTTCAGGACATCGGATCCTGTCCTGGAGGCGGCGCTGACGGCGCTGCGGAAGCGGATGAAGTAGGAGCAGCGGATCCGCCGGCGTGGGCTACTGGCGGCGCGCCAGGACAAACTCCGCCGCGGCGATCAGGCTCGCCTTGGCGTCGCTGTCGGGGAGGGGCGCGATGGCGGCCGTCGCCGAAGTGACGTAGCTCGCCGCCGCATCGAAGGCCTGTTCGATGGCGTCCGACCCGCGAAGCATCGAGCGCAACGTCGCGGGCGTGTCGGGCGTCGGATGCGTCAGGGCGGCGATCATCGCCTCCCGATCAGCCGCCGAGGCGCCCGCAAGGAAACGGATGACCGGCAATGTGGGTTTGCCCATCTCGGCGTCTCGCCCGACGGACTTGCCGGTCTCGTGTTCCGTTGCCGTCAGATCCAGCAGGTCATCAACGATCTGGAAAGCGACGCCCAGGTCGGCGCCATAACGCGTCAGGGCTGCGATCGTCTCGTCGTCCGCGCCGGAGGCCACGGCGCCCATCTCACAGCAGACAGCCGTCAGAGCGGCCGTCTTTCGGCGGATGATGTCGAAGTACGTCTCTTCACTCAGCAGGATATTCCCGCGATTCTCGATCTGCAGCAGTTCGCCTTCGCATACGGTATTCGTCACGGCGGCGATGCGTCGGCTGGCGAAGGTCGATGAGAGGCTGCTGCACAGGTGGTAGGCGTGCGAAATCAGGAAGTCGCCCAGCATCACGGCGCCTTCGTTGCCGACGAGTCGATTGACTGTGTCGTGGCGGCGTCGCATGTCCGCCTCGTCGAGGACGTCGTCATGAACGAGTGTGGCCATGTGGACCATCTCGACGACGGCCGCGAGCACCACATGATCGTGCGTGAGTTCCCCACTGGCGCGGCCCGCCAGGAGGAGCAGCTTCGGTCGCAGCAGTTTGCCGCGATAGTTGCGAACCTGCTGCGTCAGCCGATTGACGAAGGGAAGATCCGACGCCAGCTCCCGATCGAAGACGTCCAGCACGGCGTTTAGTTCGCGCGCGATCGGCGTCGCGATGTCGATCTGAGGCTGGGATGCGGGACCTTGCAGCATTGGTGAGATTTTATGGAAACAATCACGTTGTCGACAGTCCCGCCAGTCGCTTTCATAACTTTTGAAACGATCTGAACTCGCCGGTCTCCGGCTCGTCCGCCCCGGCGCGTGACGCGCAAGGACCGCGGGAATCATCGCGCCCGATCGGCGCCTATTGCCCGCTGTCTGACGTGGGGCGTCGCCAGTCTCCCGATTGACCGCCGGATTTCTCCAGGAGTCGAATGGGACCGATCTCGATGCCGCGATCGACGGCCTTGACCATGTCGTAAATCGTGAGCGCGGCGACGCTGGCCGCCGTGAGCGCTTCCATCTCCACGCCCGTCCTCGCCTCGACGATGCAGGTCGCGAGAATCCGCAACCGCTCGGGGGGCGCCGCCTCGATCGCAATCTCCACAGCGTCGATCGGAAGAGGATGGCACAGGGGGATCAGGTCGCTGGTGCGCTTCGCCGCCTGAATCCCGGCGATCCGGGCGGCCGCGAGAACGTCGCCCTTGGGGGCCTGGCCCCGGATGATCGCATCAAGGGTCGTCGGCGCCATCCGGACCATGGCTTCGGCCACGGCCCGCCTCGCCGTGACGGTCTTTTCGGAGACGTCCACCATTCGGGCTCGCCCCGCGTCGTCGAGGTGCGTGAGGCGCGGACCCGCTTCGGCGGCGTTGGAGTTCCTGTCGGGCATGGCCGCCCATTTGAACGCCGGGCGGGTCGATCGTCCACGAATCCCGCCCGAGACGTGAAAACGGCGAGGCTGGGACCGGGAAAAAGCCTCCGTAATCCCCCATAGGCGAGGGCGGTTCGTGAGCGTAAACGATGATTCCCGTTAACATTGACTGGCGCCGCGGGCGCCCTGAATGGGGTGTCGGGATGGCTGTCGGTCGCGCTCCGGCGGACCGGCCGAACGAAGTGCGGGTGTAGTCAGGGGCGGTTTCGTGCAGGAGCATCGATGACGGATCATCCAAAATACAGACGCGGCGGGGCGACGCGTTGGGTCGCCGTATTGTGCGTCGCGTGGGCGGGGCGGGGCTTCGCCGAGACGCATCCGGCGACGTGGGTTCCGTCGCAGGCCGCGGCGTTCATTGTCGCGCCGAACCTGGCAGGGTCCGTCGGGAAGTTCGACGCATTTCTGCGCGAAGTGAAGCCGGGATTCCCGGGCTTTGATCTCGCCGAGTTCGAAATGACCGCGGGGTTTGCGCCGGGCGTCATGGACCTGTCGAAGCCCGTCATGATCATCGCGGATCGCCCCGAAGAGCTGATGCGCCTCTTTTCCGGCGCCGGTCTCAGTGAGGGAGACGCCACCTGGCCTGTCATCGGATTCACGCCCGCCGACGCCGACGCATTTCAGAAGATGCTCCGAGACGATCACAACGGCAAGGCGCAATCGATTGTCGGGGCGTTCGGCCGCTATCGCGTGATCATGCGGGACGGCGTGGCTTTCGTCGCTGCGAAGCGTTCCGCCCTGTCAAGGATCGCGACGCTCGACGCGGATGCGTCCGCGTACGCCGGGATGTCCGACGCGGCGCGCAGCGACGCGACGAGCGCAGACATCTACATGCAGTTCTCGATGGGGGCGTGGCGCCCGCTGTACGAGAGCAAGCTTCGCGCCGTTGTCGAGCTGATGAAGCTCGGATTCCGCGCGCAGCCGGGCGATGCGGCGCGCGCCGAACAGGTTCGCAAGCTGAGCGACTGGTTCTTCTCAAACGCCCTGGACGGCGTGCAGCAGATGGACAGCGTTGCCGTGGGCCTCAGTTTCGACGGCGAGCGTTTCCGACTCGACCACCATCATTCGTTTCGACAGAACGACTGGATGGCGGACTATCTCGGGAAGGTGACGCGCCGCGACGACGTGAAGCACTGGCGCGCCTTTCCTGATGAATCCTTCCTGTTTGCGATGAGTTCAAACTGGAATGTGCCGTCCGAGTCCTGTTTTGCCGTTCGATTCAATCGGCGCTGCATGAACGATCCGGCGCTCTGCAGGGATCTGACCCGACAGCAGCGCCTCGAACTGGATCAGAACATCGCGGCGCTCACGAACGCGACGTCGGTCGAGGAGTTCATCCTGACGAGTCCGCCGGGTCGGCTGGCGCCGTTCCAGATGCGCGGCGCCTACCTGGCGAAGGACGCGGGCAGGATCCTCGGCGTTATGCAGAAGGTCCGGGCTCACTCACAGGAGATTGTCGGCTCGATCATTCCCGGCGCGGCTGAACTCGCCGGCAAGACGCATCTCACGAAGGTGGACGGGATGGATGTCTACCAGATTCGACTGGTCGACGCCTCTGAGTCTCAGATGGTTCGCAACAACATCGCGGGCATGTACGGCGCCGAGGCGCTTTACCAGGAGACCGTGGTCGGCGATGACACGATTGTCTATACGATCGGCGGGAAGAACGGCGTTCGTGATCTGGCGAACGTGCTGGCGGGCAAGGCGCCCAGCATGACGGGGAACGCCCGCGTGCTCGAGGAGATGACGGCGATGCCCGCCGACGCGAATCTCTACGCGCTCATGGACACGAGCCGATTCGTGTCGTCGATTCCGCTCCTGATGCGGGCCGGCATGGGGGCGCCGCCCCCGGATCGGACGATCGGCGTCAGCGACACGTCCGCCGATCGCATCGGGCCGCTGCTTGGATGGTCGGCGACTGTCCGGCGAAATCACGTCGATGCGGCTTTCACAATGAAAGCGAGGGACCTGCGCGAGACAATTGACGCCTTCCGGCGGTTGAAGGATTCCCTGGAAAGCCCGCCCGGCGCCGGTGGCGGGTCGAATTCAGAGCTCGCGGCCGATCGCCCCCTGCCATTCGTGATGGGCGATTGATGGGACGATGACGGCGGGGCCCCGTTTTGAGGTCGCTTGACGGCCCGCCGGATGCCGCCGAATATCGCACCCGTTCGTCCGAATAACAGCTTGTTCCGACGCCGATTCGAGGCGTCTTGCGAAACGTACGAATTACCCAACTGAGGTCGAATGAACTTCCTCGAAATGACAGGAGAGATGCGAATGATTCATCCGAAGCGGAACCTGTTGACGGCGTTGGCGGCGATCGTGATCTGCGCCGCGGCGCCTGTGTTCGCCGGTCCGACTCAGGACTTTCTGAAGAACGTCCCGCACGAAGCGTGGGGCTTCGTGGTCGTGCGTTCGGTCAACACGATCGACAAGAACATCACCCAATTGCAGCAATTGGGGCTGCCGATTCCTCCGGGCGCCCAGCTGGGTCCCGTGATTCAGAGTCCGCAGTTCAATCTCGGCACAAACGTGGATCTCGAGCGACCTCTCTGCATGGTCATGCTCGACATGAAGAAGTTCGGAACGAGCGAATCCGGCGCTCCGGACCCCCAGCTCGCGATGGGACTGCTCGTTCCCGTCAAGGACGCCAAGGCCATTCTCGACGCCCTGTCGATTCCCGACGGTCCGAAGACCGGCGTGCGCAAGATCCGGATGATGACGCAGGAACTCTACGCCGCCGAGAAGGGCGACTACGTCGTCGTCGGCAAGAGTGAGAAGACCGTCAAGGAAGTCAGCGCCTACTCGGGCGATGGCCCGCCGCGATCGTCGGCGCGAAACGACCTGATCGATCTGACGGACGTTTACTTCAGTTTCTCGGTCGATCGCCTCTACGGCGACTTTGGTCCCCAGTTCACGCCGTTCATCCAGATGATGATGATTCAGGCGGATCCGACGGGCAAGTCGTTCCAGCGCTTCGACAAGATGGTCAAGGAACTCGACGCCATCGATCTCGGAATTCGCATGGACGACAAGGGCATCGCGCTGCGCGGCCTGATCCAGGCGAAGAAGGACAGCGATCTGGAACTCCTGATGAAGGACTCCAGGAATCTTGAATCGTCGAAGCTCGCGACGCTGCCGAAGGAAGACTACCTGTTCGCGTTCAGCGCCATGATGACGTACAGCGATCATCAGGAGAAGTTCTCGGATCCGAATCCGATTGCGTCGCTGATCAATTCACTTCAGATGCCGGATATCGACCAGGCCGCCGTCAAGGCCATCGACGCCGAAGTCGCGAAGATGAACAAGCTCGCCAAGGCCCACGCGACGAGCTTTTCCATGCTGAGTGGTGGCGAGAACGGCCTCATCGGCTTTGCCTCCGTGGTCGAAACGGACAAGCCGGATTCGTACCTCGATGGGCTGCGAAAGCTCTACAAGAATGTCTGGCGGATTTCCCCGTCGGAAGAGCTGAAGATGGCCAAGGACCTGCTCATGCACACGCCTGACGCCGAGACGATCGAGGGCGGCAAGGTCGACACGCTGACGCTCAAGTCGAAGGAACTCATCGAGCAGATGGAAATCGCCCCCGACGACGTCAAGGCGCTCAAGGCCCTCTTCGGGGAAGACCTGACGGTTCGATTCGGTGTCGTGGGTGACAATCGCCTCGTCATGACGTTCGGCGGTGGCAAGGATCGCTACGCCGCCGTCGCCAGGCTCGCGAAGTCGGGCGGCGATGCGACGCTCGCGACGGACGCCGGCATCATGAATACCGGCAAGAGCCTGGCCAACCCGCGATCGATGGAAGCCTACGTCTCCATTGAGAACATCCTGAAGCTCGTCAAGGCCGCCTCCAAGGCGATCGACGGCGAGGACGCGATTCCGTTCGACGTGCCTAAGATCGACGCCCCGGCCGGCATGGACCTGGCCGCCGCCGACGGCGCGATGCGATTCGACCTGTTCGTTCCGATGAAGCTCGTCGACGCCGTCAAGAAGGCCGTCGAGGAACAGTCGGCGCGCGATATGGAAGCCTTCGATGAGATGGATGACGACATGGGCGGCGCCGACAGTGGCGCCGACAGTGGCGACGACAGCGATGACGATATGGACGAATAAGCCGTCTGGGCGATCAGCATCCATGTAATTCGAGACCGGCCTCGTTTCTGCGGGGCCGGTCTTTTCTTATACTCCCGGCTGTGCGGATGGGAGGCCAGCGGCGTGAAGCTCTACACAAAAACAGGTGACGACGGACGGACGAGTCTCTTCGATGGAACGCGCGTGCGGAAAGACCACGCCCGCGTCTGCAGCTACGGCGATGTGGATGAGCTCAACGCCCAGCTTGGCGTGACGCGCGCCGTGATTGACGCGACGCCGGATGCGCCGGCAGGCGTGCGCGAACTGGCGGGGCGGCTCGGACAGATCCAGTCGGATCTCTTCGCGATCGGCGCCGAACTGGCGACGCCGCCCTCGGCGGATCGAAAAAGCAGGGCCGCCGTGTCGGATGCGGATATCGCCCGGCTCGAAGTGTGGATCGATGAAGCCAGCGACGCCGTTCCGCCGCTGAAGAGCTTCGTCCTGCCCGCCGGTACCCTGATCGCGTCGCAGCTCCACGTCTGCCGTACTGTGGTCCGACGGGCGGAACGGCACATCGTCCACCTCGCCGGCAGCGAGGATGTCGCCGAACGCGTTGTGATCTACGTCAACCGACTGAGCGATCTGTTCTTCGCATGGGCCCGACTCGCCAACGTCGCCGCCGGCTGCGATGAGACGCCGTGGCGACCGGGTCAGTAGCTCGCATCGCGAGCGCCGGCGCTCAGTTGGCTTCGACGCGCCTCGAATTCCGCGTCTGTCGTTCCGATGTCACCGAGGGTGAATCTTCGCCCGCACTCAGGACACACGAGACGCACGCATCCCAGAACGCAATACCCGCAATTCGGGCATTGTGAGCCATCGTTGATTCTGATCGGGCCGAAGCGCTGGCACAGCGCGATCCAAACCCCGGTTGCGATTCCGGCGAAGACGCTTCCGACGACAAAGAGGTTCACGAGCTTCAGCCAGATCGAGAATTTCGCGGTGAGAACCGGGAGCGATGTGATGCCAATGCCGAAGCCGGCGCCGCACAGCGCTGCGCGCAGGCGCGTTGCGATCGCGCGTCGCGACATGGCGAGTATCAGCCCCCCACAGGTCATGATCGTCCCAATCGAAAGGAACGTTGCAACTACTCGATCGCTCATGAGCAGGCGGGACACTCTGGCCAGCGCCCAGGCGGGAAAGAAGAAAAGGAGTCCAATTGCGAGGGGCAGGACGAGAAGTCGTCGCGTGCTCGCCATGGCGCTCGGACTGACAACGATCCTCTTCTTCATGGTGGCTTTCGGCGCCTGAGGCCGGAAGGTTGCGAGGAGGCGATCCTCGGCCCGGGGGCGCTCCGCGCCGGCATTCAATCCGCCTCCGATAACCTAACTGTCGGTCACGGCCTGACTGATCGGCGCCGCGCCGGTACACTCCCCGCATGCGTCAGTCCGCCGAATCCTCCCGCGCCGCCGGCGTCATCTGCGTCGCGATCACGCTCCTCAGTTGGTCGACCGTCCTCCTCTTCCTCCGCGCCCTGCATGACGACATCGATGGCTGGACAGCCAATGGCTGGCGCTACGGCATGTGCGCCCTCGGTCTCGCGCCATTCCTCATCCGACGACTCTGGCGGCGCGAAGTTCCGATGCGAATCCTGAAGGCCGCCATCGTCCCGGCGCTCATCAATACGCTGGGCCAGTCCTGCTTCGGGTTCGCCGTTTATTATATCGAGCCGGGCCTGGCGGGTTTCCTGCTTCGCGTCGCCGTCATCTCCGCCACGATCGGCGCGTTCGTCCTCTTCGCCGACGAACGCGCGCTATTGAGAAGCGGGCTGTTCTGGGGCGGTTTCCTGCTCGTGATCTTCGGCTCAGTCGGGACGGTGCTCTTCGGCGTCAATCCGATCGTCGGCGCCACGGCGACGGGCGTTCTCCTCGGAACGACGGCCGGCGCCCTGTTTGGTCTCTACGGCGTGTCCGTTCGCTATTACATGCGCGGTATTCCGCCCGTCGCGTCCTTCACGACAATCGCCGTCTATACCGCGTCGGCTGTGGTCGCGATGATGCTGATCTTTGCGGACAGGCGCGGCGCCGCCGTCTTCGACCTGTCGCCATTGCTCGCGACCTACCTCGTCGTTTCCGCGATCCTCGGGATCGCCGTGGGACACATCTTCTACTACAAGTCAATCGAGCGACTGGGTGTCGCCATCACGGGCTCGATCGTCCAGCTCGCGCCCTTTCTTGGCGCCGCCGTCTCGATGGTGATCTTCGACGAGCCACTGACCATCCTGCAGTGGGTATGCGGATTCG